>Ga0208871_1000172_pt1 | contig 24274 bp, 24 predicted proteins | sample CryBogCBE19Jun07_FD_184592 | JGI IMG/M metagenome (GOLD analysis project Ga0208871, IMG submission 184592) | Freshwater microbial communities from Crystal Bog, Wisconsin, USA - CBE19Jun07 (SPAdes) | ecosystem: Environmental > Aquatic > Freshwater > Bog lake | place: Crystal Bog, Wisconsin, USA...
GTATATTTTGATTCCAACTATCTAAAAAAACACAATCATCTTCAAAAATTAAAACATTACTTAGATTACGCTCTTTGGCTTCTTTTACTATAGCCCGATGAGATAAGCAACAACCAACTTCATTTGCCTTTCTTCTCTTGTAGTATGTATCATCTGTACCTGTAGCAAGGTCATTTTCTTCTAGTTCTCTAATAAGAGAAAGAGGACAATCTTTCAAGTCTGGTTGGATTGCTGAAAATCTGTTCGCTGTTAAACCCACCTTTGCTGCTCTTGCTTCAAATAAATCTTTTCTGTCTATTCTTGAGTCTAGATTAATGTAATAAGCATCACTAAAAAAATCTAAATATCTCATATTAAACAGCTTTTAGATGCGGTTTCAATGATTTCTTTCACATAGTTGTAAGCAGCTACGTTATCTCTAAAAGCTTCTTGTTTTATACCATAAGGTAAGCTAGTCATATAATTAGCCTTATAAAACTGTCTTCCACATGCACAGGTAACACCTGCATTGTGGTAAATTGCCTTCTTATCCCAATTATCTATTGACTCAGTAGCCCAAGCAAAATTCATTTCGGGTACATTTTTAGTTTCACTTCCTCTTAACCAACCATTCCATAATACAGCCCACATATCAGCACACCATATTTGAAGTTCGTGGTGAGTTGGATCGTTTGCTTTTTTCTCATTGTTTAATTGAGTAATCTGATAAAATAACTGTTCACTATCCCTTTCAACCTTTTCCCAAAATATACTATCAATATTTTTCATTATGTACTGAGCTCCACCTGAATTAGGATTCATTAATTTAGGAATTAGAGGATCGATTTCTACTATTTCACACATTTTATTATATACATCAAACCCTTTACTTGTAATATAATCGTAGTTTATATAACTATTTGTATTGCTCAAATACCAAGTATTATCATTTAAAAACTTACTAAAATCAACTTGCTTAGTAAATACAATATCACAATCATGATAAAAAATAGCCTCTTCTTTTAATTCAGGATAGGCAGTGAAATGTTGTTTTAGAATATTAGGACGTATAGAAGATATGTAGTGTATTGGTTGTTGTCTTGTATCTTCATAAAAGAAGAAACGAACAGAATTATAGTGTGAAGCTAATTTGTTCCACGCTTCTACATTTTCAAGCTTAGAGGTATCATCATTAGGATTCCATGCAACTAGAATATCAATATTATTTGGATTAACTCCGTTTTTGAGGAAGTTATTAATCATTACCTCTACTTGCCAAACATAGTAAAGAATGCGAGGTTGAACACAAATATAACGTAAATTCATAACTTTATTTTATTTTCTTAACAAACATAATCTTGACATGTAAAAGAAGGTTGTTCGCTCACAGGTAATCCAAAGGTTACTTCACTAGTAAATGTTATTGAGTTATCAATTCCATTACCATCCCGACACTCTATCAATGTACCAGATACATTGGAAGTATAAGCGGAGATAGATGATGTAGATGGAATATCATTATTAGTGTATATGATGACGGTTAAATTAGTTCCACTTTCTGTTGTTTGTAGTGTTACTGTAGAACCTTCGTTTATTGGGAATGGTCCAGATGTTAATACACCGTTCACTGATACACCAGTCACAGCTAGAGAAGCAAAGCTATTATTTATTGTAAATGAATACTCTTGAACTGTTGTAGTACTTGTAGTAGTCGACGTAGTTGTTGTTGTAGTCGGTACTTCGGTTGTAGTACTTGTAGTAGTCGACGTAGTTGTTGTTGTAGTTGGTACCTCAGTTGTAGTCGATGTTGTTGTGGATGTTGTAGTTGTTGTAGTCGGTACCTCAGTTGTAGTCGATGTTGTTGTGGATGTTGTAGTTGTTGTAGTTGTTGTTACCGGTGTAACATATAGAATTGCAGCATAACCTTCACAATACTGACCTTCACTCACAACTATAATAGACGTAGCTTCATCAGGAATGTTAATTAATACGCCCGCTAATAAAGTCGTTCTACTAATGTTACTTGCAATTAAATAATCATTTTCAACATAATCCCAATATACGTTGAACGGACCAGAATCGGCTCCGGCTACTGTTGCTTGTAATATTTGTTGATACGTTGCCATTTATTATAATTAGTTTTTAACAGGTGGTACATGAATTAGATACTGTAACACCACTTATAGTATAATTTTGAGTGCTTGAAGAGCTTGGTGCAACAGTCAGTATTTCAAAAGAACTGTTATTTTCTAACGAAGTAGCGCCACCAAATGTTCCACTATTACAGCTTGTACCGCTGAGGATTGTCAATGTTTCCTGAATAGTTGAGCTTAGATCACCAATCCACCTTACTGTTACATCAACATTAGTATCAGTTGCTACACTAGAGTAAACAAATAAATTGACATTGCCACTACCATCAGCATTTTGAGATCCACAAGCTGTTATTAATACATCTACAAGAGCTATTGTAGTTGTACTAGTCGTTGTTGAGGTAGTTGTAGGTACCTCTGTCGTAGTCGATGTCGTAGTCGACGTAGTAGTTGGTACTTCGGTTGTAGTCGATGTAGTTGTACTGGTTGTTGTAGGTATTTCAGTAGTAGTCGATGTTGTAGTCGACGTAGTAGTTGGTACCTCTGTTGTAGTCGATGTCGTTGTACTGGTTGTAGTTGGTACTTGAGTTGTAGTTGATGTTGTAGTCGACGTGGTAGTTGGTACCTCTGTTGTAGTACTGGTTGTAGTTGACGTGGTAGTTGTAGGTATTTCAGTAGTAGTTGACGTAGTTGTACTTGTTGTAGTTGGTGCTTGAGTTGTAGTACTTGTTGTAGTCGACGTGGTAGTTGGGACTAAGGTTGTAGTGCTCGTCGTAGTACTTGTTGTTGTGTAAGGATTAAGCAAAACTACTTCAAAATTACAAACTGGATCCACTGTTACGTTTATGGAAGCACTGTTACTTGTTAAAGGACATCCACCGGGAATAGCAGATTGTACTGTATAATACGTTTGATAAAATCCAGGTGTTGTTGTATTTAATGTAACTGTTCCATCTAAATTATTTGTGAACAAACCAACGCTTCCACTAAATAAGAAAACAGATGTTGGAATAAGGGTTCCTGTTCCAGGATCGTCATTAGCTAGTATATTAACGGTTTTAGGACTATCTGTGGTTAAAAAAGTTGCATAGTCGTTTACTGCTGTAGGAGGATAAGGAAAGATATCAAGGTAATTCTGATTAGTAATAATCACCATTCCTTGTGCATATAGTATATTACCTACATGAATAATGTCTACTCCTGGATAAGTGTAGCTGTCTACTGTTGGAGGTTGTGGATCTGGTGTAAAATAACCAGCTTCTACGTAAGGTTGATTAAATCTTGAATCATATAAGTTCCCATTTCCATCATCAGCAATAGAATAAAGAGATGAACTCATTAAAAAGCTATGTCTCGATATCTGTTGACCAAAAACTCCCCTCGGAATTGATAAAATTCTTACTTGAGCACCTGATTCAGTTGGAAAATACCTATTATCTGAATCAAATGTTCCTGATGCTGCTGTTGATTGTAATGAAACATCAAAGCTAGAAGTAGTTGTTAGGTATGATCCAGTTAAGGTATTGGCATAATAGAGCTGCTTAACTGATCTATAGTTCAAGGTTTCTTGAGGCACAGATCCAGTTATAGTCACAGGACCATTAATCCCAGTCAAAACCGTTATACCATATTCGTTGATCGTACATTGATCGTATGAGGCAGTATACTTTAATTTGATTGGAGTAACGATAACATCTGATACAGTAAGACTATTTGATGCTCTACTCATTTTCTATATTATTACCAATCTAATTTAACCCTGATTAACGCTTCTTTTGTAAAATCTTTAACTAATGGTGTCGACATTTTAGCTACTGCTAAAAGTTGATTATTGTTATTATATAATCCTACTGTTGTAATGTAGGTTTGTGGACTATAAATCATAGTAGGATACAATACTGCACCTGTTCCTGAGCCTGTTATAAAGGTTGGATTAGTTGAATAATTGTAATCTTGGTTACCAATTCGTACAAATACATAATCAGAAGAAATAGTTTCTTGTGAATTTAATTGAAATCCAGATCCAGTAAGAGGTAAAGTTGCGCTACTAGAAATTGCTTGATATAAAAGTGTATTGTTTGTTGACGTATAAGAAGCCGATGGATTTAAAGTATAGCTTCCTGATCCGTAGTTATTAATATCTAAAGATAAGCCAATACCACCACTCACAGCACTCAATGCTAAAGCTCCTGGATTTAAAATGATCGTTCCAATATCAGGTAGAAACAATCCGTAAGATCCTGAAACTGTATAACCTGGTGCGATCCCACCTATTGGCGTAGTTTTTACTGCGTTACCATAAGAACCAGATACGATGTCAAATACTCTACCACAATCTAAATAAGTTACAGTAGAAATGTCGTTACTGTTATCGCAAATTGTAATTTGAGTATTATTAGATCCTGATAAAGTTAAATTAAAAGTTCCTGGTAGTAGACTTTGTTTATATCTATTTCTATCTACGTTAATAGCAAAAATATCGGGTGCATTTTGTGCAGCTCCACCAAAACTAAATCCTTGAGAACCTGATATTTCAGGTCCGTATACTAAAGTTGAATACTGTCTATATGTAGTTAGAGAAGGAGTATACCCTGGTACCAAGTTATTGTACCATTGAGATCCTGAACCTTGTTCGTTACCATACGCAATAGCAAATTGAACAGCTGCACCATTTGAGTTGCTGGCAGTTTGATATACGTTTAAGTAAAACGCACCCTGTGTTATTGTTGTGCTAGGAATTGCTGAAGCAGTAAAAAAAGTAGATAGTAGAGGTTGATTATTACTCCAAGCCGGAGCAGTAACCGAATCAGAACTGACTACAAAATCTGTGGGAGCAAGTGTTGTATACGACATAATTTATTTTGTTACTTATTGGTAGAAGATTGAGTAATTTGAACCGGTACAAAAATTCTTGCACCTGAGTCGTTACCTACGATTGTTAAGGTTGTATATAAAGTAGTGCTGCTACCAAATAAAGTATTTACAGTTGTAGCTGTAATATTGATAGTAGTACCAATAACAGTTTTAGATACGTTTGTACCGATTGTAGTTGTTCCTGTAGCATTCAAAGCAGTTGCATTTGTAGTATTAATACCAACACCGTTAAATGCAGAAGTTACTCTCACATCGCCAATCGTAGCTGTGTAACCATCCAATTCAAACGTTGAAGTTGCACCTAAATAATTTAATGTTTGAGGTGTTATTGAAATAGATCCACCTTGAGGAAGTGTAATTGAACTATATCCAATACTTAAAGTAGGAAGAACAGCTGTGCCTCTTGGTAAGGTAATCAACTTATACTTCATAATTTCGTTAGATTCAGGAAAAGCTTGAATAATAGGCATATTTTCAATAGCTTCACCATAGAAAGCCGATCCAGATGGTTGGTTTGGATTGTATAAAGTATAATCCACCTCATCATCAGATAGTGAAAACTGTGTGATTTGGAAAGAACCGTTATTTTGTGCTAACAACTGTCTACCAGTATTAGTTAAAATAGCGTCTACGATAACTGTCGTGTTACTTAAATATGCCATGTTTTGTTATTTTACTTCTTATAAATATTGTTATTTGTTAAAAATCACTCTAACCAGTAGGACTTGTTGCTGCTTGATTAGAAAGTAATTGTGACTGTACAGCTGCTTGTAAGGTATTGATATTATTTGTTACAATTGGACTTATTGTATTAGGTATTAAAAATCCATACGACGTTTGTCCTGGTGTCTTATTAAAAGTTAATATTACATTCTGCTCATCATCATATCTTGCTAGCATGAGAAAATTGTATATTAATTTAGGATTAAGCTCCCAGTTTCCAAATACCTGTGGTGTGACATTTATGTTTAATTCTCCGCTTCCAGATAAAGAAGCTGTTAATACATTTAAAACTTGAGTAAGTCCACTAAAATCACTCATTACTACTAAATCTCCAAACTGAGGATTAAAAGGATAGGTTACATTACCATATCGATTATATAAACTACTTGAAAAGGTTGTTTCATTACCATTTGAAGCCGAAGTAAAATAAGGTACTTGTTGATATTGATAAAAAGCTGACATACTAACGTCAAAAGTTATTATACTTCCTTCAGTACCTGAATTTTTTATTGTTTTAATAAATGGAGCAGTTGACGTTGGATCAAAGCTTGTCGTTGCAAATGGATACGCACCCTGTCCAACAGATGTTATAGTAGCAGACAAACTACCTTGATTTAAACTAGCCGTATAATAAGGAGTGCTTACGCTTTGTGTCAATTGAAAACTTACTTGACTTGATGGTCCGTAGTTAGCTGCTGCTGTTGTTAGGTTAAACGTCGCTTGACCTGATAATTGATTAACTGGGGGTGTACTTGGATTGTAGTATTGAATAGCGTAATTACCATCACCCCACGAATACGGATCAAAAGCTGCATCTGTGTAGGCAGGATCATTATTTATCGCTTTAAACGCATTATTTAAAGGACCGCCTGGTGATGTAGCGTAGTTGTAATTAGATAAACGAAGTCCAGGTGATCCTACAGTTAAAGTGGGAGGATAAGGATCTCCTACATATAGATATATGGTTATAGTCTCTCCTATTGGAACATCATAATCTTCTCCAGTAGCTAAAACTACATCGTAGTGTGGATTTGGGGGATTAGTTAATTGAATTACAGCATTAGTACCTGGTGATACTACCGATTCAAATGGAATAGTTTGAGTAGCTAATGTAAGACTTTTATCCATTATGTTAAAAACATAATTACCATATTCACCTGATTGTTGAAAATTCCAATTAATTGCGAAATTAGCATTGAAAGACAACACTTCATTAATTGTTGGAGTATAGTGTGGAGTACTACCTAAAGTACCAATACTAAATCCTGTTCCTGCTACTAATTCGTCAAATATATTAAGAATAGAACCAGTACCACCTACTAGATTTGCTACAGGGTATTCAGGTGGTAAAAGGCCGCCACTAATATAGTAATTCGTACCTCCACTTCCGCTATTGATAGCACTGAATCCAGAATCAGGAGAAGCATATCCCACATACTGAAAGTAAACACTCTGGTCTGATCCAGAATTATAGTACAGTTCAGGAGTATAGTTGTATCCGCTATTAAAAATAGCTTTTATACCATCTGTTGATCTTTGATTGCCGTATTTTTGATTATCAAATTGCTTAATAGTTGCCGTCGTTCCTGCTTTAAATATGTTTTGAATATCAACCCAGTTCTTATTATTTTGGTTTAATTCGAATAAACCACCTGATACATCAGCTAGGTATCCTAAAGTTGCATTAACTTGTCCAGGTAAAAATGAGCTAGTTGCTATTTGAGTAAAGAATCCTAAATTGTCACTATACCAGTTAATTACAGGTTGTGTACCGTAGGAAATATCACCTACACTATACGTATTGTAATATAATCCTGATAACTGTGAACCACTATATCTTCCGTTTACATAACCTCTTGAATAATAGTTATAATCCTGTATATAGGCATATTGTGAATACTTTTGTTCACTTTGTGAAACGTTTCCAATTACTAAACTTTGCGACAATGATTGTGTTACCAATCCGTAGTTTGTAGGTGCTAATTGACTACCATTATAATCTAATTCCAAAAATCTTTGGGATCTAACAGGTGTCGTTACGTTTTCAAATAACGGACTTACAGAGTAAGTTAAAAATAATATGTTTTGTCCGCCATGCTCTGAAGGAGCTACAGAAGAAGACCACGGATAAGCGTAGCTTGAAATACTGTCTTGTGAGAAATAATTATAGGAAGCTTGAATATAGCTACCACTAAACTCTCCGTTATACTGTTGTACATTATTAGAAGAACTCATGAAAACTAATCCTGGTGAACCAGTTAAAGCCATCGAAGATGTACCGTTATATTGCACCGGAATCGCTGCTACATAGGCAGTTGATCCTGTTACACTTCCACCACTAGAACCTGAAATTGCTACTAATTCTATCTCACCATTAAAAGAACTTGTTGTTGCTATAGGTTCTTTTCTTGGATACTTGTTTCTTTCAAGCATGTGAGACTTAATTACAATACCTGTATCAGCACTTACTCTAGCTGGTACAAAGTCTCTCAGCATTTTGAATAGTGAATTATTATAGTATTTTACAGTTCTAATAAAGTCCCAAACATTATTTCTATTATAATATTCTGAATTAAAAAATTCAGTTTCTAAAATGTCTAGTGGAATATAAGAGCTTGAATACTGTAAATTAGGAGCACCAATTTGCTGCATAATGTTAAAGTAACCAGGCTGTGCTGAGGATGTTACTAGTCCAGACGCCGTAATACTAGCATTTATAGAATCAGCTGGTGTAAATGCTACTTCTACATCAATCGATGTTCTTTGTAGATTGTTGTTATAATACTGTAAAGTAACGTTTGGAGATAATAAACTAGCTGATATTTGCTGGAAACTGCCAGTAATAATCATGCCGTTTGAAATTTCCTGAATACCTGGAGTGTTGTAAATATTATAGCCACCATACTCATGTACAGTTAAGATATTGTCAGGAACTCCGTAAGCAGTAACAAGTGCTTGTAGCCCCTTAGTTGTACCTCTCGTCTTAAGTAAGTATGGTAAATTGTGATAAATACGTTTATATATTTCAGCAGTAATCTGCGAATCCGGTAATGTTTGAACACTCTGTGTTACGTTTGGAGATCCAGTTATGAAGGTAGTTACAAAACGACTTATTAATTCATCTCCAAAAGGAGGTAAAGATAGGGATGCACTTAAATAAGGTTGTCCTGCTAAAGGATAAAAGCTGCTACTTGAGTATACAATTGTTGAATATAAACTTGATGTTACAGGCAAAGAAGAACCTGTTTGGTTTACCCCCAATATTGAATAATAAATATTATCCGAAGTACTTGTATTAGTGTACAGTTGAATACCAAAGCTTCTTAGAGCATCTGCTACTAAGTCCATTGAGATTCCTATCTTTGGATTATTATTAGCTGCATAACGATTAGTTACATCCTTAAGATAAATCCAAATATTATCAAACATCTGTCCAATCATATTCAGAAACAACACATATGGTTGGTTACTTGGATCGTCTACTATAAAAGAAGGTGTCGCATAGAGTAATAGATCCTTATTCTGATCGTCATAATAAGAAGATGAGTAATACATACTCATAGTCAAAGGACCATTAGGAACAACGTTTAAACCACCTAGCCAATTTACAACTTGTGACGATGTTACAGAGTAGGGAACGTATGGTGGTGTATTGTTTGACTTTGGCCATGCAGTTGATTCTGATGTAAAAGTTAAATAATATTCGTACCCATCATAATTCGTAATAATATTATCGATTTGCTGCTGCAGTAATAAAGCTGCTGTAGTTGTTTGTCCTGCTGCAATACCTGAAGATGCAGATTCGATCAACTGTTGCTTGTATACGTAGTTATATAATCTCTCTGTCGCAGAAGAAAAGTGTATAAAATTAGCAAAATTACCATAATCAACATTAATATTAATACCTTGCTCTTGCATCATCGATTGTAACTGCTGATATGATGATGTCAAAGAAGTTGCTAATAGAGTACTATAATTGTAAAAAGGAGTTGTATGACCAACCTTATCTTTAACAGATACCTTAAAATTAGGACCTCTTAGCTTGGTATAATCTTGAGTTACTTCAGGAGTAACTTCAATAGATACGTTAAATTCTGCTGGATCTGCTATTTCTGTTACAACCCAAAAAGTTGATTTTGTAGTAAACTGGGACGGTAAAGGTTCATAAAGCTTAAATATAATTGTACCGTCTCCGTTAATATCTTCAAGGTAAACTGCATTAACTGCAATAATTTGAATATCACCTCCAAAGTTTAAGTAAAAATCTGGATAGTATGCGTCTGCTGCTAGGGTGTTGTTAAAATTATTAAAAGCATCTGACAGTTGAGTATTTGATAAGTCCTGTCTAGCAACTTGAATTTCTGTTCTAGTTGGTGATATGTTTTTAATCCAAAAATTTGTAGCTGGATCAGGTCCAGATAATAGTTGTTTTGTAAAGAAATTATACTTTACATTAACCACACCTCTATCATAACCGGCATTAGCTGCATCAGCTTGTGGATCTAAGTAGAGTTGAGAAGTTGTTCCGTTAGTAGGATTAACAACACTTCCAACATTATACTGGGTACCATAGTAGTTGCTACTTAATACAACACCACTTTGGTCTTTAATAAAGTATTCAATGTAGTCAAAATTACTAGTCCCATAAGCTGCGTTTACAGTAACAGTGTTTATGAGTGCTAGGTCAGACGGTGAATACGATTGATATTCATCATTAGATCCAATATATGCAACATTTACTATTTCCATTAAACTAAGTTAGATAGGTTTAAATATTGTTGATTAACTTGCAATAGTTGTTCTCTAAGAGAATTAATTTCTGCAATATATGCCTGTTCATTTGGCGATAAAACACCAGCGCCTACATAAGCTGTACTTCTTTGTATTAAGTACGTATGAGAATTTACATCTCCTGTTGCAGGAATCTGAAAAAATAAAGCATTGTATGCATCAAAAAATTGCTCAACAGTTATAGGTGTTGCAGAAATGGATGCAGTTACTGGTGTGTATAATTCCTTAAAAGAAGTGTCAACTACTCTCGTATAGGTATTACGTCCAAAGACTTCCTTAACTAAATTAACCTGCTGTGCCATTATTCTACTACTTTAAATATTAAATTCTGACCTGTATAAGTTACAACCTCTGGTGGACCATAGGTACTAGAATTTATTGTCGTTTGTATTAATATACGATAAAATCTATTAACTTCCAACCCACTTGTATATAACATAAAATAATTACTGTTAGTATCTGCACTTAATGCAGTATAAATAGGATCAAAATTAATTACAAATTCGTTTGTTTTTACATCCTGTAAAGCCCAACAAGTGTTTTCTGTAAAAAATAATTGGTTTAAGTATACAGATGAGGTAGAAAATGATCTTGGTGGATATGTTAGTCTAACCGAAGTCGCCATTTTATAAACTTCATTCTGCACAAACTCACCTGGATTATTTGCTAGTGTTACTGTAATGCTATCGTTTGTTACAAAGCTTGCACTTATTGGTGGATTATAGTAAGTATCATCCCACTTAAATTGAATTGTTGGTGGGTAAATGGTATGGGTATCAACCGAAAAAAACTTCAAATCAATAAAAGAAGCTGTATTGTTTTCAATGTAATCAGGATGTTTTACAATAATACCGTAGTTCGGAATCGATCCTGTGAACCAACCGTTTACAATATCTGTAATGTTCATGTTTATATCCTTATCCGACATATAATCAAAAAACTGACTTCCTGTAAAAGTAGTATTATAACTACCTCCTTCACTATTCCACTGAGGAGAGTTATTATAAGGTCCTGTGTATATCCAACTAACACCGTTTTGAGATTCGGGAGTCTGTGCATACGTACCAGTTCCCATAGCCCAAGGCTGTGTTAAAGCATAAACATCTAAAGAATAGGTTGTGTTTAAATTTTGTGCTGATGCTAAATACATTACTAAACTAGCTTCCCAGGCACCACTCACTGATTGAGATGCAAAGTTTTTAAGCTTAGCCAAATCTAAGGGAGAAAATTGTAATACTGATCTTCTTAAATTAGCAACTTCTACATCATAATAAGTGCTGCTACTTTCAATATCGTAGTAAATACTACCACTTTCTTGATCATAGTATGCAGTATAAGCTATTGGCTGTGGACCATTAGCAGCACTCATATCATAGGTGTAATAAGGATTTTGTGTTAGAGGTGTTAAAGCACCCATTCTGTACTGATCCTGTAAGTTATTTTGAACAGAAACTTCTAATATAGAATCTCTACCAGTATTCTTTTCAGGATACTGTGAGTATAAAGTTGCATCTGCGGATGAAAATATTTGATATACTGCCATATTGTTACATTGTTACTACGCGTCCTTGAATGTCAACATCAGGGTATTTAACTTCAAAGATACTTGGATCTAAAGAAGGGTAAATAACTCCGTTTAATGTTGCTGCTGATATGTCGTAACTATAAGCTGAGTAGCCTTGTGAAACTCCTGCTATATTTGTAATATTAACAGACTGTACGGTTTGTACTCCTGTCACTTGATCTAGTATTGTATATAGATTCGATAATATAATTGGCTGGTTAACTTGCCAGTTTGCAGTACTGAAATATGTTTGTAAGGCTAAAATACAAGCAGCTAATACAGCTCTAGGAGTATAGTTTGGTAATGTTATTATGTTAAAGCTAACTTGAATATTAATAATGTAAGCAGGCTTAAGTAAAATAGTATCTGTTAACATTCTATAATCATCCAAGTAAGTTTGAATATTTTGCAATAAGGCAGGTCCAGGAGTTGTTAAAGTACCATTAACATCATAGCTTAATAAATAAATTGAAGTTGCTAATGGATTATTTTCACCTGGCTCTGTAGCAACATATTGAGCAAATATAGCATTATCTTTAGTTACGTAAGCTTTTGCTACCTGACCAAATTTAGAAGGCATCCCTAGAACTATCCCTAAGTAATCTTGCTGTGTTACAGCTCTCATTTGAGAAGGAAATATTGCCAAGGTATTCAGTCTAATACCGTCGGGTGTATCGCCATCTCCACCACCTACAGCCGGTACACTATTATTGGTTGCTAAAGTCGTTTCAATATTATTTTGTACAATAGGATTAGTTGGATTAGGAAACGTTATATTACTTGATACAACCTGTGTTAATTGGTTTGTTGGAACATTAGCTCCTGCCCCACCTCCTACTAAATAACTCACTGTTAGAACCGTATTTACCGGTGCTACTCCATAAGAATCATTCACTACAAAGTTTGTAGGATCAAATGCAGTGTTTAAAAGATCTATACCATTTACTGTTCCAATACCCACATTAAAAGGATTAGGAACTGATCCTGATACAGCTTGTACACCTGCACCAAACTCTAATTCTAAAGTATTGCTTGTAGTAAATCTAGATACGAACCTATTATTTACCTGTAACCTTTCTAATATGTAAGGAACCTGATTAGCTTGTTGATACAACTCAGGATAATTTTGAGCTGTGTTTGAAACAGCCTTTAATATATAGTTTTGAGCTAAGTAGGGTACTTCGTACCAAGTGTTTCCATTACTATCAACTACATTTAAAATTTCAATAATATTAGTATCTTGTATAGTTTGAATAGGAAACTGCTGTGCAGCTCCAAAAGTAAGTTGAACTGTCTTAACTTGTCCTGATATTGCCTGCGTTGTTTTTTGCAGTAAGTATGTATTTGGATTACCGTTTACAGTGGTGTATACTGATATATTGGTAGGATCAACAGAAGAGGATAAATTAAAATTTACTATATTAGGAGTATAGAAAAAACTAGAATTATTTACATTTGACCTTATTTGCATACCATCACTAATCACCATCGCATAATTAAAGTCGGGAGCATAATTAGACCCTGAAGCTGGTATTTGTTGATATACGTCAAGTTCTACTACTGCTGCAGATGTCACTTTAGGTCTATAACCTAGCATATAAGCTAGCGTATATAAATTATTTGTCTGCTTAGTGTACTCTAAGAAATTCTCTTGTACTTGGTTATCTAAATAAAACGATAATACATCCCCCACATAAGAGGCCATCTCAATAAACATAGTACCAGGAGATGACGTAGAAAAGTCATTATAGGACGTTGGATAGTAGGCTTGAGCATACTGAATTAAGGATTCTCTAAAAGATGTAAAATCCTTATTTAAATATGTTATGTTTTTATTGGCCATTTAAGTTTATTATTATATTATCTGATTGACCAGTGTTATTTATTAGATATCCAAACTGGATTGTTATTTCGTTTTCTTGTAAATTTCCTCCAAAAGTAAGAGTTGTAATTAATACATTTGGAAAGTATTGAGCTATTCCTGTTCTTATTTGATTCTCTAAAGCATCTAAAGTATCTAACGTTATTTGCTGAAACAAAGCTTGTCTTATTCCAGCACCAAAGTTAGCGTTAAAAATTCTCTCTCTTGGGTTTGTCAGTAAGAAATTAATAATGTTATACTTCAACTGCTCTTGCGTAGTATAAACCGTTTGAAATACACCAGGTGTACTAAATGGCAACTGCACACCAACTCCTGTTGAAGGCTTTAGATCGAGTATGTTAATATTTCTTAAACCGTATGCCATTAAATTTCACCGTTTGCTTTCATTTTAGCCATAATACCAGAAAAATCAGGAACTGCATTAATTTCAATTGCGTCAAAATTAGAGCTTGGTCTAGAGTTTGCTAACATTCCGCCAACTGATTCTACAATTGGAACCTCTCTATCCATTACTGCTCCACCTAAACCTTCATAATCCATCGGAGTCATTGACCTCGCTGTTTCAGCAAGTATGCTATTTAAAGGATTACCAGGCGCTAATTTAGGTGCGATTGGTTTTGGTGCTTGTCTGTTTAAAGTTGCTGGTGCAACTTGTTGAGGTCTAACTGATTCCGTAATAGTCTGCGTTCCTTTATTAGCTATGATAGCTTCTTTTAGAATACCAGCAAGTTCCTGTTGAAACACTGCTCTAACTTCTTCACGGATTAGCTTTCTTAATAAATCTGTCTGTCCCATATGTTTATAAATATTTTAACATTGTATTTTTAACCTCTACTACCACTTGCTGAATTTACACTATTACTTACTGATTGACGTGCTGAGGTGTTTTCACCAGATATTTGTGATTGTAAATTCTGTGAAGCTGCACTTAAAGCTGCCTTCGTTCTTTGTCTTAATCTTCTACCACCTTTTAAGTTATTTACAAATGCATTTAACCCTAATCCACTATTTTCGTCTAAATTATCTGGTGCATCTAAGGATGTTACTGGTAGTGCTAAATCACCTTGTGATACGTCGTTTATATCTAAATAATTTAAAGAAGTGTTTATAATTGCTTGATTTGTAGCGTCTGCAGATAGAGAAGATGGTTTTGTAAAGCCACGTGAAACTAATAATTGTTCAACTTCTCCTATAATTACACTTGTATCTGTTGCAAAGGTTAAGTCTGATTGAACTACAATTTCGCCATACTTATCTAGTGCTATACCTCTTCTACGTGGATAAATAACAGCAGTAGATACCTCTTCTGGAATTACATTTATTGTAAACCCTTGAAAAGTTGTGCTTGTTGGGCTTGTTTGTAAATCGTAATTTGCTATGTAACTACCTAAATCAGCTTGCAGACTTTGTATATCTCCTACTGTTTGTTTTAATTGAGCTACAACAGGCGAATCTTTTACAGCATCACAACCTTCTAAAGTTGCGAGTAGTGTCTGTAGTCTTGTAAGTACTTCATTCATACTTGCAAGAAGATAACGTATGAAAGTCACGGTAATGCTCAATAAAGCATTTATAGCTTTTAATGTTACAGTTAAACCATCAGATTCATCCTTTGCTGCTTGAGTGGCTTGTGAAAAAGTATTTGTTATACCTGTAGTCGTAAATTGATTTGGTAAAGGTAGCTTTGTAAGAAAAGCAATTACGAACTTATATATTTTATTGAAAAGTAGTATGAGTTTAATTAATACCTGTCCTAACTTAAGTATACCTTGTATCTGTCTGCCTATAAGAATAGCCGATTGAATTGCTGAATTTATTTCCTTTAGAGTAGGTATTATTTGTGTTGGATCAAGATATTTACTTATTTGCTGTATTTGATTTCTAATGTCGTTAGGTAAAAAAGTTCCAGCTAAAGCGACACCACTTGAAAAACTTAAATTATTTATAGTAACACAAGCTGTTCTTAAAAGCGTTATCTCTTTTTTAAGCTTTTGTAAGTCAGCGGTTGATATTAAATTATAGTTAGTATATTGATTTCCACCAGCAGAAAAATTATCCAGAATATTTAAACTATTTCCAATACCAGGAATTAATTTTAGCGTTTGTATATCGTCAGAATTAAACAAAGATCCGGTACTATTACTCACAGTAAAAACGCTTGAGATACTTTGTATTAGAAAGAACATATTGTATTTCTGTACATTTGTTCCTTGTATATCTGTCGAACCTGCACTTCCCGCAGACTTAGCTGCTGCACTAGCGGCAGGGTTTGAGACGTCAGAGCCACCTTGTTGATTAGCAGCTTGTTGTTGTGTAACGCTTCCAGCTGGTGGTTGTAAACTACCTGAAGGTGCTGATGGTGCATTAAGGTTAGCTGCAAGATTAGCAAATGAGTTTATAAGAGTTGTCTGATGTGCGTCGTAGGTGTCAATATAGTTAATAACCAAACTACACTCATCCTGTAAAGTATAAAAAATAGTTTGCTCTTGTGACCACGGTTTAGGAGGACGAGGTGGTTTTGCTTTATTAGTTGGACTAGTTAAATAAGTAATAACGTTACATAAGTTAACTTTATTTAATACGTTGAGTGCATTTATTAAACCTGAAGTTAAAATATTACCATTTGATGGACTAGCTGGTGTATCTGAAATAGATGAGCTATATTGTAAGCTACCATTTTGATGCGAGTAGTTAGCTGTTATTTTGGGTTGAGTATTTCCATTACCCCATAATACTCTATTAATACCTACTTGATAGGTACCTAATTGCCTAGCAGAGTTGTTTACTAACGTCTCTAATGATTTTCCTAGATTACCTGCAGCCATTATTTAGTATAGGTATTATTAGATAAACAAAAATTACTTAGCTGTGCCTTTACAGTTTGTGCCGTACCACTCAGTATTGTAGCTGTTTGAACAATAGCTGCTATAGCAGTTTCAGGTTGCTCAGCAGATAATTGTGCTAATGCAGAACTTAGACTTTGTATAGCATCTAATAAAAAACCCAATTGCTCTACTGTACTATCTCCTAATAAAACGGACTCTCCCTGACTTTCAGCTTGATAGCCTAATTCGATTTTAGGTGAAGCTATTACTGCTCTTTCGTTAGCATCTACCGTAAAAGTAGCAGGAGATGAAATTGAAACTCCTTTTTTTCCAAATAGGAATATAAAATCATCATAGGAATGATGAACAACCCTACCCGATGTTATGATTACTTGGTTACCTAGATATGGAAATTGAGGAGTAAACATATTAGCTATTAAGGTTTTTTATACGGTTATCTTGTTCATTTGGAGATAAATTACTAAAGCTAGTTAATTGTTGTTGGATTGGAATAGCTGTAGTTATTGTACTACCAAGATTAACTCCTAAACTTGCTAAGCTAAAATTATTATCTATATCATCTATTATAAGTTGCTGTCCATTAGTTAAGTAAATAGAACTAGGATCTACATTTATATTTTCTACTGTTGGAATCCACGCTATATCGTTTTCTTGTTTTCCTTGACCGTTTCTTATAATAGTAATAGGTGAACCAGCAGTTCCTTCACTAGACCAATAATTTTCATCTTTTTCTTGTCCCCCGTTTGTCGACCCAAATCTAATTGAATTACCCCACCTACCTTCAATTGTAGTATCTCCAGTAAATTGTTGTAAGGCTTTTATATAGGTTAGCTCAGGAAAATTAGGACCTAAAGGCATCGTTAAAGAACCTGTTGCACTCGCATTTACTCCTTGATTGACAGCTGCACTATCTTGATAAGATCTATTTACATTACTAATATACTGGCTATAGTCACCTAGATCAGGAAAAGCATTGTGGTGGCTGGCACTCCAAATGTTGTATGGTGGAAGATAGTAATAGTCTTTTTGACCTCTACTTTCATTCATTGCTGTACTAGGACCAGGTAATATGAAAACAAACTCACCTTCTAAAGGATATTGTTTAAGTATGGAATAAAAAGGTTTTGCAACAACATTACCAGCACTTTGTAAAGTTCTATCCTGCGTAGTTCCCATCAATTGAAATAAAATATTACCTAAATCAGTGGGATTTTTATAATTAGGATCTGGTATATTAGTACCCATAAAGTTTGGACCCTGTACTAAATGAGTAACTCTAGCTATTAAATAGCCAGAATCTGGAGTACTTTTAGCCTTAGCTGCGTTGGCTTGTATTTGACTTATTGACTGGTCTAAAGCCATAATTAAATACTATTAGGTAGTTCTTTTATTTCCTTTTCAGGTAATGGAGTGGTACTCTTTTGGATATCTGCAAATAACTTTTCTAAATCGTTGTCGCTAAATGCGCTATTTTCAGCTGCTGTAGCAACCGCTCCTTTCTGCATAATCTGTGCAAGCTTCACCAAAGCTTCATCGTTCTTAATATCAGAATCAAGATATCCTTTAATTAAGGGTACAATCATAGTAGCATCACCAGGTTCTTCAACCATATCAACTAATTGATCGGTCAATAATTTAATCTGATTCTGCTTAGCTTTGTGATTCTTTACAATATCCTTTAGAAGGTCAGAATACTTTTTACCGTCGTATAACTCAAAATCCAAATCCATAAGTGTATTTTAAATAAATAGCTAACGACTGAAAATGTTGATTTCTGCACCTTCCTCTAAATATTGGTTTAACATATCCTTATAAATCTCCTTCATAATCTTAATTACCCTTGTTATTATAGGAGTTGGCGCGTCTGTAATCTCTTTGATGTATATAAATAAGGCTTTCTTGTTGAAGATATCTATACTTTCTCTCCTTTTAAATAACTCTAAAATAGCATCTCCAACTCTTGCATCTTGTGGTTTTGGAAAGATATCTAGTAGATTATCGTCTATCTCTTTAATAAAAAGATCAATAAAATTTAACTCTTCTAACTCATCTTTCTGATTAAGAAGTAATTCATTTAAAAGTGTTTTATCTTCGTCTACATCACTTACAGGAGCTTTTCCTTTCAGTCTTTTATAGTTATTATTATTATAAACGATTAAATACCTCTTAGCAATAGTTCCAAAGTAAGAATAAGCTTTTCCCTTAGTTTGATCGTATAGATGTAATTTCTCTAGTAAAAACGCTATTACCTCATGCTTTAGTTCGTTTATATTATCTACTTCAGTATGGTAAAACTTAAAAGTGTGAATAATATTTTCAGCTAGTTTAAAAAAAGCGTAGTAGATTTTTTCATTAAATATCTTATTTCTTATAGCTTGACTAGTCTCTAATCTATAATCTATAATCGCTTGTTGAGTATCTAAAGTAAAATAATCTATCGATTTTTTTGGCCTTCTTTTTCTAACTTTTCCGTCCTTTGTAAGTGTAACCTCTACTTCTTCTGGTTTAAAAATATCTTCTACTATCATCGTCTGTTATATTGGTTTAGTCCTTCCTGTACTGCTTTTAAATTCTGAAATACTGTTTCAAGTTCTTTATCACTTTCCATCCAGATTTTATCATCGAGGTTTTTTAAAGCTTTATCTGATTCATAAATCATGGACTGTAAACCTGCTATAAAGGTTGATTGAGCAATAACTGTCTGCTCTAATTTAATATTCTTAGTGTATAGATTATAGATAATCCAACCTATTACTGTTAGTACCCATAAAATAAGTGTAATAATTCCAAATATCATATTATAATCCTTTTAATGCGTTTAATAAACCAGGGTTACCTTTGCCAATACTTTGCAACTTTTTAGCATCTGCACTCTGTTTAAATTGTCCAGGAGTTGTAGGTTTTACTTCTTTAGGTTTTGCAACACCTACTTTATCTAACCATTCTTTTTCCCATTCTACTCTCGAAGCTAGCATATCTGCTTGATGTAAAATAAGAGCTAGAGATGATCTTAACTTAGACTCGTTTTGACTTGATATAAGGTAAGCTTTATTACCATCATCATAAAGTCCATCGTGAATTTTAATTGCAATATATTCATTTACTGAAAGTGGAATGCCTGCTGATTGAAGTATAAATAGTGAATTGTCTTGGACAGGTAGAAAAGGAAGTTCTGCATTAGGCTTGTAATTAGCACCTTGATTTTTCACATGCCACTCTGAATCATTAGGAAGGTAACGTGGTTTACCAAATAAACCCAACTTACCTAAGTCGTGATTAATTGCTGAAAATACTAATTCTTCTCTAGTAAAAGTAGCTGTATCTGCACCAAACTCTAGCCAAACAGCACTAACCGCTAAAGAAGCGGCTACTACTCGGTTAATGTGGTCAACAAAACCACCAGGAAAAGAGTTGTGAAAGGATGCTTTAGAAGAGGCTGGAGCTAAGGCCAATACTTCTTCCTGACCCTTGTAAAGGTCTAGTAATTGAGTTCTGCGAGGTTCGGCAATATAAAGATCTATGTTGGAATAGAACTGCTCTAAATTGCTTTGTATTTTTTCCGCTGATAACATATAGAATGTGTTTTAATTATAACATACTACATTTTAAAACGAAAAGCAACTTTATTATTATCCCTGCTCTCTATTGATTAGAGTACGAATCTCGTCAATTCTATACTTCATCATATCATACCAATGTTCAAATTGTTCTCTAGTACTTCCTTGTTGCATAACAATAGTTCTAAGAGTGTTCATGTTATTATCGAGATTTTCAATTTTGTCGATAATTAAGGGTTTGTTGTTCATATTAACTGTTTAATTTGTGTAACGAAAGCTGACAAAGTCAGGCATCCAATTTTAGTAGCTTTATTATTTAAGGTAGTATATCCAGCATCCTTAGCATCAGACGGTCGGTAAAGATAGTAAAAGATCGTAGGAGTTTCAATAATTACAATAGGATAGTAATTAGTATTAAGTAAGTCTTCTAAACTATCAGCTAAGCTTCCATTCTCATCAGCATCAATACTTTCATATTGAATTTCTAATTCATTAAGTTGCGATGTTAAAGATTCACACCAATGGCAACCACCTAGCCGTACAACCTTTATTTTTTTCATGCTTTTTTATTTTTACCTTTTTTTACTTTCTTTTCTTTTTGCTTTTTTTTATTTAAAAGGTATAATTAATTATTATATAAATAAGTTACAAGAAATTTTTCACGTTTCCAACTTTTTAGATACAACCCTTAAAAGTATCAGTAGTTAAGTACTTGATATTTTGCTCAGCATTAGGGTAATGCTTTGGATTATAAATGTACGTATACTGCTCTTTAAAGGCGTCTAAAGCGGTTTGTTTTTCGTCCGGTGTTAATTGGGAATATAATTGTTTTAAATTATTTTTTTCTTGCTCTCCTTTTTCATAAACTCTATTGTCATCAGACATCATATAATACCAATCATGATTTTTTAACTTCTCTAAATATTCACTTAATTTAGAATCAGCAGGAGCAACTTTATCAACCCAACCTACAGATTCTTCACTTACATCCATTTGTTGATTTTGCAAATCATCACTATCATCAGTTTCTTGAGTTTCCATTTCTTGGTCAGCACTTTGTTGTGCTTGTCCCATATCATTAGGATTCATTTCACTTAAAAGAGTCTTGGAGTACATTCCTTGCTTATTTTCCATAAGCCATTGTTTCATATTGAAAGTCGTCATATTATATAATTTATTATAAAAGCTTCAATGTCGCTTTGAGTGATACCTGCTTGTCTTAATCTTGAAGCCATTTTAGCAATATCATCCATAGTTTGAAATTCTCTACCTATTAAAATTCCTCTTATTTTTTGAAAAGGACCTTCTTCATCTTCAAATATACCACTAGGATCTTGAAAATCCCAAGGATACCCTAAATTAAAGGCACGAGAAGGGTTACTATCTTCAGGATGGTCAGAAGTATCTAGTGGTCCTTTTCCTTCAATTGTACCAGGTTTACTACCCACTACGTTAAAGCTATTATGGTTAGGATCTAAAATATTATCTGTATTTGCTGTCTGAGCTTGTGCTATTTGATCTTTAGAACCACGGTAAAGAAAATTTTGCATCTTCTTTTTCCCTCCTGGAGTAGTATCATTTTCTATGAGGTCAATTAGCTTAATCATGTTTATAAATAGTTAGTGATTAGGAACCGAATTTTTAAAGTATACCCCCAACCGCACATCAGCAAGTCTTTCTTCTGTCTTTTCTTTACTAGGCATTTTTTGGAATCTACCTCCCTTATCAATAGCTGCTAGTACTGGAGGATTATCTGTTGGAACATCGGGATAGAAGTAAATAGTATCGGCTGTTAGTTTTTTAACTCCTTCTTTATCATCTGTAAGTTTTACATTTCCAATGCAATACATAGCCACTGTACTTTCATCTTCCAACATTTCACCACTATCAGTGCCATATACTGCTAACCTTTGTAATCTTTCATTCTCTATTGGTTCTACGTACGGTTCTTTAAGTCTTCCTTTTTTCAACTCCTCTTTTACATTTTGTGCAAAAGCTATAATTAATTTTTTACCCTCTGTATCTTTAGCAAAATTAGATCTAACTAATCCTTCAAGCTGACGATGTTTTATTTGTTTAAGCTGAATATAAACACGACTACCGTCAATTCTAACAAGAGCTATGTCAGCTTTATGTTGTCCTTTAATTGGAATAGCTTCTTTAATTCCCTTTAATATATGTGGTTTACCTTTATAGTCGATTACTTCAATATCAAACGGACCACCTTTGAGTCCTGCATTTAAAGTTTGTAATTGAATATTTTCTGATTTTTCACCAGGTTGTTCAATTCCCGTACCCTTACCCCCAAGTTCCTGTGTTTTTGCTAAATCACTTACTTTATAAGTCTTTTCATCACTACCTGTCAACGATAATCTATCACCAGGTTCTAATTCATTTAATTCCTTAGCAAACTTATCACTATTATCTAAAAAAGTAAATTCTTTTTGAGGTTCCTTTTTTTCATTTTTTGGATCTACAACTGGATTTTTCTTTGTAATCTTAGCATCCTTGAAACTAACAGTATTTCCATTTCGTAGAGTAAATTCAGAGTTAGTCTTTAGCTTATTAATAAAAGTTTCAATTCTAGTTGGACGATCACGAAAAGAGGTGGTTTGTAAATTTGTAAATTCTTCTTCTTGAAGAATCTGACGGATTATATGTTCTATTATCAAGCGATACATTTTTATCTTTTAACGTCTTTAGGATCTAAATTATATAATACATATCCAAATATACGCTCATTACTTCCATTTAAGCCATTATTCATTATAGTAACTCTTTCTCTACGCATTTTTTGAATACCCTCTAATTTTTGAATTTCACCTTGTATATGAGCTGATTTTTTAGCTTTTAGATTTGCTTTCCAAGCAGCTAACTTTTCATCAACTCCTTCTTCATCAGCAGTAGGTGCTGCATTAGCTTCTTTTAATTTATTAACAAGCTCTTCTACATTTTGAAATATCTTATAAAAATCTATTCCAGCATGTATATTATCATCTACTATAAGTAAAGTCTTACCTTGCGTTATACACTTAACTAATACATCGTAAATTGGAGGTAAGGATTTATTCTTAAGATTAGGGTTTAAACCTAAGTCATATTTAGAATGTAGCTGTCTTATTATAATAGATTGTGTACCACCGCCTTCTCTTCCACTTGACTTTTTAATTTTGTAAGGAGGCTTTTCCTCTGCTGTCTTATATAAAAACCTAATAACTTCTTTTTTAATAGGGTCTGTTAATTTTTTAAAGGATTCCCAATCAACTGCATCATCTATATTAGTATACTCTACTTTTTTAACCTCTACAACATTCTCTTCAGATACACCATAAAGCTCTTTTACTGTACCAATTAGTATTTTATTTAAACCCCCTTTAGATTCCAAATAACCAATATAATCAACTTTAGGTATACTTGTGCGTAGTGTATTTTTCAATAAATCTTTTAAGTCGGCTGGTTTAATTAAATCAGAATCGTATTTCAAAGAATCTTCAGCTTTTTTAATATTAGTTTGATCTGGAGCTGATTCTAGGCTATAATAGACCTTATAACTATTCGTCGTAGTAACTCCACTATATGTATTCAACTGTTCGCCGTCAATAGGCTTATAAGCTATCTCAATTTTGCTAGCGTTGCCGGCATCATCAAAGGTAACTTTTGCCCCTTCCTTTATCTCTTTTAAAATATCAATCAGCTTGATCATACGTATATAAATAGCAAACCCTCCATGTAGGAGGGCTTACAATGTATAATTAGATTCAACTATCTTCTCTTAGAGCGAGATGTACCCCATAATTCTTCATCACTTGGCATACTGTTATCGTCCTCTTCTTCCTCATCGTCGGTTTCATCCCAATCTTTATCAGGATCCCATTCGTTTAAATTGTCACTTTTAGATTCTCCTAATCCAGCAGCTTCTTTATTAAGAAAACTTACATAATCTTTTAATGTATTAAGTCCACCCG
>Ga0208871_1000173_pt1 | contig 24270 bp, 28 predicted proteins | sample CryBogCBE19Jun07_FD_184592 | JGI IMG/M metagenome (GOLD analysis project Ga0208871, IMG submission 184592) | Freshwater microbial communities from Crystal Bog, Wisconsin, USA - CBE19Jun07 (SPAdes) | ecosystem: Environmental > Aquatic > Freshwater > Bog lake | place: Crystal Bog, Wisconsin, USA...
ACCATTATTCAACCTCCAATGGCGTGAACTCGAAGCTCTCGGTAGTCTTAATGCCGGTGTAATTTTGCAGACATAGTTCGGCATAATAGATCGCGTCCTCGGCGTTATCCGCGATAACGTCAATATCGATATAGCACCTAACCGTTATCCAAGTCGTGCCGTCAGTATCGCGGCCTACGATATTCTTAGTCTCGCTCATAGCTCTACTCCCAAGTTAGTTGCCAAGTCGTAAATGATAGAATCTACATCGGTAGCGTCCCAGATAGGCGCTACGCCACTTAAAGATTCCATATTGACTACGATACGCTGACCGTAGGCATCGCGGCCTTCGCAGACTTCCAGCGTATATACGCTATAGCCGTAGGTTAAAGTATCCATGACCAGGCGGCGCAGATTCTTAAACTCATCAGTGCCGCGCACTACGTCGCTCGGCGGCTGCCACCATAGGCGCTGATAGTAGCCACGGTCGATTACCTCGGCGTTACCGTTAGCCCAGTCGGGTCGAACCGATCCGTAGTCATTACTACGCACCCACTCCACGCGGCCCAGGTAGTCCAATTCATCATCAACGTCATAGAACTCGTCAGGCGTTACCCTTAGCCGCAAAGTCCTACCGTCGCGCAATTCCAGCGTATCGCCATCACTACGCAACATGGTCTTATCCATAATTGCCATAATATCCCTCTTATGTCTCACTTCAATAGCGTAGGTCGCTATCGCGCTAGTGCTAGGAATCGAACCTAGTTACGCCGCCTATCGGCCACTAGCCGCCACTACTAGAACGGTGCCGTAGTCACGTCCAATTCTTCCAGCACGAATAGGATATTGAAACTATCCGTGGGATCGTCGCCCCAGCTCATTCCACCAGTAATGAGATAACTAATGCCGCCTAGGTGTAGGTGGCCTATCTCGCGGTTATAGCCGCCATTAAATACGCGCCTAATTCCCTCCTGATAATGCGCTAGCGCGTCCTCGTTAGTCTCGTTTAGGCGCAGATAGATACCGTAATCTTCCAGGTTACCGGCGTGATTGCTCCAGGCCTTATTGAATCGTTCGATTACCTTAGTAGCCGTATCATCATTGAACGGTAGCGGCACGTTATTAGCGTCGCTAGGCACCTTAATAATCGCGTAAGTGAAGTCAGCGCCCATTATCGATTAGCTACCGGCATGATGACAATAGTAGTCCGTCGATCCCAGCTCTCCAGTCGGATAGGCCGCCGATTATCGTTAATAGCCGTAATGCGGATAGTAGCGTCATCGCCAGACTTATTACGTCCCTTAACGCCGCACCATGGCGCTACCTTAATGAAGTCGGCCAGGAAGAACGCGTTAAACGCAATACCTCCATCGACCTCGTGTAGCGTGCCAGACTTAGGGATAAGGCTAAGAACGTCAGGGTACTTACCGTCGACAAGTCGACCACCGTAGCGCCAGTCCTCGTTAGCGTTACCAATAGTGAAAGTAAGGTTATCCTCCACCGTTATAGTTACCTCGTCACCAGTCTTAGCCGCGTCTTTAGCGGCCTTAGCCAAGGTATCGCCAGGAATCAGCATAGAACCGGCATCAGCGCTAGCACTAATAGCTTCGCGCTCGATCGTCACCAACTTATAACGATCGTTAGCGATAGCCATAACATTAGTCACGGTGCCGTCAGTCTTAAAGTCCAACAGGACACCAGTTAGTAGGTGCCCAGCCTTATCGCTGCTAGCGAACGCGTTAGCGCTAGCCAGGTCGGTGAACGCGTTAGCGCTCATAGTTAATACAGTCATATTATCCCTTATCTAAATTGCCGTTAGTGTCTCACTCTAACGGGACTAGGCACTATGCCTAATCGCTCATGGCCTTGGTATCGATCCAAGCTAGGCGGCCTATCCGCGCCACGATTACTACATTACTACTTATACAGTTTCGCTACAAGTGCCGTTAATAGAATCGGCGTTAGCATTAGCACCAGGATCGCTAGCGGCGTGTTAGGTATTAGTTGTGCGACCTTATAGCCGGTGTAGGCCGCTACTGGTGCCAGGCAGATAATCGCTAGGTGTCGGTTATCGTGTCTCATGTTAGTAATCTTCCACTAGCCGCGCTAATTCTTTCACCGCGTCATCATCACCTAGAACGCGTAGCCAGTTACGGCCTTGGCGCTCCAGTAGCTTCCATGTCTTATAGGTAGTAGCGCTCCATCCGTGATACTCATTAGCGAACGATTCTAATGTTTCGCAATCTCGGTATATGTAATAGTCAGAACTAACTACGCTAATGATATCGGTAGCAGTAGGATCGTTAGTAATCGCGCTGCCGGTGTAGTAGTGAATCGTCATTCGGCGGCGATTCCTACCTATGGTGACTAGGTAAGGTGTCATGCCATTAGTCCAATCTGGCGCATCACCAGGCGCGGCGCTAATCGGCGTGATAGTGATCCTGATTCCTAGCCGTTCTAGCGTGTCATTAACGCTAGTCTCAATATCCGTTGTGGTGTCGATAGCCATTAGTTGCCGCTAATCCATATAGCCGGTGTCTGCTCGTGGTAGCTCGTGCTATTGGCATTACCTTTAAGGCCGTCAGGGATAACTAATACATGTCCCATGCCGCCGCCGCTAGCCGTAATGCTCCAGGAGTAGCCGGTAATCGTGCTAAGAATGACCGCGAGATCGTTTAGGCGCTGCTCACAACCTTCTTCGACCCGCTCCCATCCACGCGCAGAAACCTCCTGCTGATAATCGGCGCGACGGTGCAACTCATAACGCTCATCGCCGTTGACCTTCCACGCTAGGCGGCGTAGTGTTTCAACTATTGGCGGCGTGTTGTGCTGCTCCTCCATAGCCCGCCAAGCCTTAGCACCGTTTCGCGCCATCAAACTAATGATGGTCCTAATGCGGCCATCAATATCGGCGGCCTTAATCTCATCCGGTAGCCGGTTAAAGATCTCTAGCCCGTCTTTAGTAACGCTAGCCGCGTCAATTCGTTTCATTGTGTAGGCCATTAGTTAAAGCTCCAGGTGCCTACGCGGTTGCCATTAATGTCGCGGATAGTGCCGCTAGTGCTGCCGGTGTCGATAGAACGCGCTACCTCCTGCAGCGCGTTAGCTACATCCCAAGTATCTGACATGGCATCATTACCCATGTTAATAGTTAGTGTGAACGTGTCCACAATTACCCTTCTTTCATTAGTTAAATGTAGGTGTCTCGCGCCTACATAATTAGATTAGCACCTAATCGCGCTAGCCGGTGTCTTTGAATCACCTAGGCGGCCTTTAACCGCTACTAGCTACCTTAATACCTAGTCCTCTTCCTCTTCCTCTTCAACTACCTTAGCGCCCATGTCCGCTACCTGATCGTTATAGGCGAGAATACATAACGCGTACCAATATTCGTTCGATATCTCTTCTTCCTCGCGCCCATAGAAAGTTAGTGACTTATACCATGGGCCGCTACCATCATCGATTAGCGCCGTGATGACGGTAGCTCCACTACCATAGGCTAGGCCGATAGTGTAAGGGCCTTGTGTCTCTATGTCTTTAATATCGTTAAACGGCATCAGGCACCGGCCTTTAATGATTCGATTACCTCTGAGAGATACGCGATTAATTCTGCATTGTGTGCCGTTAGCGCGGCGGCCTTATCGCGGCATTCTTCGTCCTCGTTAGCGTTAATGCCGTAGTAGCGGATTAATGCGCGGTTAGCGTAGATAATCTCTGCCACGTCGCTAGCGTTATCGGTAGTAATCGCCAATGGCATGATGCCGGCATCAATGGCAGATTCCAATTCACGAGCAACGCGCTCAATAATGATCTCTTTACGGTCCCATCCCTCAGAGTAAATCAATTCAATGACGGTGCCGTTAATGGTGACGTGCTCGTTATACGTGTGGCACTTGCCTAGCGTGTCTGATTCCAATTCTGTAACGCGGTTTCGGCGCTTGGAGCTAAGTTGCCAAGTGATTAAATCACTTAAGTTATTAATCACAATTATGTCGCTAATCGTTGTGCGCGTAGCCATTATGCGCCTACCTTCTCGCGAGATTCGTTGAATTGAATAGCTAGATCCACGATCAGATTCGCGCTAATGTCCTGGCCGAACACGGTGACTTGTGTTGTGTCGCCGTTGTCTTTGTATTGCCAGATAGCTCCACTAGTGGCGATCATGCCGCCCCCCGCGAACACAATTAAAGTCTCTCGCGATTGAATCACGGTGAGTAATGTATTAATGTTGAACGCTTGGAGAATCTCCCGCGCATCACTTAAAACAGTTGATGTAGTCATGTTATCCCTTTTCTATGTTCTGCCGGTGTCTCACTACCGGATCAACTACATACTACACTCGCGAGCTACCTAAAGCAAATCTTAAACACAGATAATCAACATCACAAATATAGATAACGCTATCCGGTGGCCGTATCTCTATTGTAGATAATTCCTGGCGCATTATCACGATCTATTCTACGTCACTAGCGCGAGCTATGCCGCGTTGATCGTGTCTCGCGTGTCTGCCATGCGTGAAGATCCGGTGATGTAGTTGTGTAGTTGTGGTGTTAGCCATTCCCTCGTCCACCCTACTCTCGCACCATCACTCACTGAGCCAACTCGCGTGTCTGACTGGTAGTGTGCCGAGACGGGGGTCGTTCGCCCGATTGGTTATCCTCTCTACGGAGAACTGTCATTATCGCCATATTTACCAGGGGTTTTACACAGATCGCATACATTTTTAATTTAAAAACCCTCACGTCACGAACCGCCAGGTTCGGGACAAAGGCGTCTGTCAAACCAGCTTTAATTTGTACTAGCAAAACCACTGTCACCGGACTTCATAGACTGGAGTCATCGCACGGGTCTGTAGTCCTTGCTAACCGTCTGTCCTCATCGCATTTTCTTAGCAAGGGTTAAAAGCGTTTAAAAACAACTCGCCCGACTTTCCCTCACCTTTTTGTAATTCTTGACAGGCTGCTACCACCGCACGGCGCAAGGAGAGGCTGTGAACCAAGTCGGTAGTTCTTGCCGTTTCATCTGTGTTCAGACGTGCGCCAACCTAATACCGCTCTAACCGGCTAACTACGGCGAGTATCTGTTTCCAGGCTCACACTCCGCGGCGACTTCCACGCACGACCGCTACCAATGGCGATACACCCATGATACACCATCCGCGGCGCGGCGCAAGTCCTTCCGGCGTAACTTTTTGGTATCACCGCTGATACACTTGTACGTGCCCTTAAAACGCGGAAGCTCTGCCAAAACAGTCTCGGCCAACATTAAGACCGAGATGAAGGCGGGGAAGCCCCAGAAGCAGGCGGTTGCCATTGCTCTGTCCAAGGCCGGAAAAGCGAGGAAGAAATAATGTGCATCACCTGTGGCTGTGACAAGATGTGTAACTGCGCTGGGTGCGCTGTTCTTGCCGCGAAGTTCTCCAGCGAGCCGATCAGCGACAACCCGCCAAAGACCGACGAGTACTAGTCCGAATTGTATGCGGTCGGCGGTGCGCTGACCCCCTTTCTCTGCTATACTCGGATTACCGGAAAATCCAGTTCGAACTGCGGTAAGCGATAGGGACCCCTTGGTTTAGGCCAGGGGGTCCCTGTGCGTATGCACCTCGGTGCTTCAGAAATTTTTTAGGTCCCCCGCAAGTGTGGTAGTATGAGTATGTCCAGTTGTATTTGATGTTGTCGCGTCAATACAGCCAATTCCAGTTGGTATGGACCGATACAACAAAGTTCCTGTCGGTACTTGAGAAACATAAAGACCCTCGCCGCAAGGTGGGGGTCTTTATGTATTAGGCGGAATTGTGTTAGAGTTGTAGCATGCTACTAAAAGGGAATTGCCTCGAAACGCTCAAGACGCTGGCCGACAACAGCGTGGACTCAATCGTCACCGACCCACCCTACGAACTGGGCTTTATGGGCAAGTCGTGGGACGCCTCGGGCATTGCCTACAACCAAGACCTGTGGGCCGAGTGTCTCCGTGTGCTGAAGCCAGGCGGCCACCTGCTGGCGTTCTCCGGCTCTCGCACCTACCACCGCATGACCGTCGCCATCGAGGACGCAGGCTTCGAGATCCGTGACCAGATTATGTGGCTCTACGGCTCGGGGTTCCCGAAGTCGCTGGACGTGAGCAAGGCGATAGACAAGGCGGCTGGAGCAGAGCGTGAAGTGACTGCAACTAAACCCCAGACCGGCGCAAAGTTTAAGGCTATTGCTGACGACATAGACAACGGTGGTTTCAATGACCCGAATAGAACCGAGTTCAACATCACCGCCCCTGCTACCCCCGAAGCCCAACGCTGGCAAGGCTGGGGAACAGCCCTAAAGCCAGCCCACGAACCCATCTGTGTCGCTCGCAAGCCCCTGACCGGCACAGTGGCCTCGAACGTGCTGGAGTGGGGAACGGGTGCGCTGAACATTGACGGGTCAAGGGTGGGCAAGGCAGACGGTTTTGGTGGTGGCGCAAAAGGAACTTCCGGCTTTGCAACAGGTTATGAAAGTGATGGTTTTGTAGCAAGCACACAAGGTCGCTGGCCTGCCAACGTAATCCACGACGGAAGCGACGAGGTGCTGGCAGGGTTCCCAAACTCAAAGGGCGGAGCGTACCCAGCCAAGCGAGGACAGGCAGTGAACACATCGTTCGCAAGCGGTCAAGAAACCGAGGGCGGTTATCGGGCTATGGGCGATGACGGTTCCGCCGCTCGCTTCTTCTACTGCGCTAAGGCAAGCAAGTCCGAGCGCAACGCAGGGCTAGACATTGAGCATTTTCCGCTAAAGAATTATACAGAAGCAAACAAGATGGGTGGAGCAGGTGACACTATGCTCACAGGCTCAGGAAATCCTAGAGATAGTCGCAAGCAGAACTTCCACCCCACCGTCAAGCCCATCGCCCTGATGCGATACCTCGTCAAGTTGGTCACGCCACCGAACGGAACCGTCCTAGATCCGTTCCTCGGCTCCGGCTCAACGGCAGTGGCCTGTGTCCTCGAGGGCTTCGACTGGGTGGGCTGCGAGATGACCGAGGACTACTGGCCAATCATCGAGGCACGGGTCGAGTGGGCGCACAGCCAGCCCAAAACTTTGATATAATTAAATTGTGCAAGTCGCACAACTCAGTAGCACTCGTGCTTCTCAAAGACCCCTGCCGTAACAGGTGGGGGTCTTTGTGTATAATGACGGTATGACCAAAACCATTAACACTCACGTTACTGCTGTGATTTCTGCGGCCTCGTCAATCCTGGCTTTGCTTCACCCAGGGTTTGAACTGAACTCAGTTGTTCAGGCATTTGCCGTTACTGTTCCAGCTCTGATTGCCGGTGGCATTGAAGCCCTGCACTTTGTCAAGGAACACACGCTCAAGGCAGACCTGATTGGCGCCAACCACGTTGTCCAGCAGTTGCTTGCTGCTCAGGCTGCGCCAGCCACTGAGCCTGCGGCCACGCCTGCGCCTACGACGCCAGCCGCCTAATGGCTACCGAGGATTCGATTGCCAGTTCACTCCGTGAGTGGCTCGACACGAATCTTCCCAAATTTCTAACTAGCATCAACTCCGAACTTCTTGATGAAGAAGAGTGGAAGATGCCGGTCATTGAGGACTACTGCCTCGTCGTTGCTGTGAGCGATTACAGCGATGGCGGTGGCGGTGTCTTTACGATTTATGGGAACACACCAACGTACCGAGTGACCGGACTGCTTACAACCGCATTAAATAGTTAATGGCCGTTACACCCGTCCAACGGAAGAAGTACTTTGAAGCACGCGCAGCGGGTTTTTCCATTGCCGAAAGCGCTCGCAAGGCGAAGTTCTCTGAGGCCACAGCATATCGTGTTGAGAAGGCCGCGCAGAATCTACGTGCGGATGAGGGCATCGACTCGTCGGCGGCTAACTACCGAGAACTAAAGGCAGAGGCCAAGTTAGACGGACCAAAGCCGTATGACCGACTATCTGCCGAAGCACAGCGTTCGCTAGAAGATTTTGCCTATTTCCGTCGCCGGTACTTTGGTCGCATCGCTACGCCGTGGCAGGAAGAAGCCGGTACTGAACTGGTCAAACTCCTAGAGTCGGACCAGAAGGAATACGTGGTAATGAATATGCCACCTGGTTCCGGTAAGACCACCCTGCTTCACGACATGACGTGCTGGATTATCTGTCGCAACCGATCGGTTCGTTTGCTGACTGGTTCCGCTACAATGTCTCTAGCAAAGCGAAACCTGATGCGAGTTAGGCGTTCGTTAGAGCGAACTATTCCTGAGCTGGCCGATGACACGCTCAAAGCCCGTGGTCAAGCGGTAGATGCTGAATCAACCCTAGCCATTGACTTTGGGCGCTTTAAGCCTTTGGAAAAAGAACTGTGGACCAATGAAGCGTTCATCGTTATGCAACCCGAAGAAAACGGCGCCATCTCAGAAAAGGAACCAACGCTAAGCGCCTACGGTATGGACTCTGGTTTCATTGGTGGCCGTTTTGACGGTTGCTTCTGGGACGACCTTGTGGACCCTCGTAAAGTGCGAAGTGCTGAACAGCGCGAGGCGATGGAGGACTGGTATCAGGACGTGGCCGAAACCCGTCTTGAGCCTGCTGGCATGCTGGCTCTTATTGGCCAGCGGCTTGCTCCTGATGATTTGTACCGTTTTGCTTTGGACATGACCCAACCACTAGAAGATGAAGATACCTTAGATGAGCTTACCGATGATGAGATCGCCAATCTGCGACGAGACAAGAAATACAAACACCTGCTGTACCGCGCACACTACGAAGAAAAATGCGCTCCAGACAGTCATAAGCGAAACGCCGAAGCGTACCCGAAAGGTTGCCTACTTGACCCTCGGCGCCTACCCTGGCGGGAAATCTCAAACCTTATGTCCAACCGTGGCGAACGCTTTGCGGTCGTTTATCAGCAAGAGGACATCGCGCTAGATGAAACTTTGGTACGAAACGAGTGGGTCTATGGACACGGAACTTCGCCTGGCTGCATCGATAAGGAACGCGACCGATGGGAAATACCACCTGGCATCAACCCTGCCGATTGTATGGTTGTCGCCACGGCAGACCCGTCGCCAACTAACTATTGGTCAATTCAATGTTGGCTATATCACCCTGAGAGTCAGCAACGGTTTCTGCTTGACCTTATTCGCAAAAAGATGGAAGCGCCAGAATTCCTTGAGTATAACTACAATCTCAGTGAATTCACTGGGGTCATGGAAGAGTGGCAGCGCCTATCGACCAGTCTCGGTTTCCCGATCCAGACGTGGGTGATTGAACAAAACGCCGCTCAGCGATTCATGCTCCAGTATGACCACTTCAAACGCTGGCGACAACTCAACGGCGTTGAAGTAATCCCCCACAACACCAACACCAACAAAAGTGACGCCAACTACGGTGTTACGACGATTTCCCAGCATTGGCGCTTTGGTCGTGTAAGATTGATGGGTAAGGGTGAAGGTAAAACTCGGTCAATGCATTTGATTGACGAGGTTACTAAATACCCTCACGGACGTACAGATGACTGTGTAATGGCTGAGTGGTTCTTTGAGTGGAACATCCCCAACCTCTACCAGCCTAAGACACGACAGGTACAGGCGTGGCGACCCAAATGGGTACGTAGCACGCAACTAGCGAACTTGAGGTAATGCATGGGATTGTCTCCCGACAACGATAAGGCTGCTGGTCAAATTGTAATGATGTACCAAGAGCGGCGTATGAGCCGTTCGGGTATCTTCAAGCGCATGGCTGAAGTCCGTGACCACTACAACGGTGACGTTATCGTTCCCCTGCCAGAGCTTGACGAGGCAGAGCGTCCCGCTATTCCAAACCTTATCGCTCAGGGTATTGACCAGTTTTCCATGCGAGTAGCGTCAGTTCTGCCTGACATCCAGTACCCTGCGCTTCGCAACGGTATCCAGGCGTCTGAGAACAAGGCGCACGATCGCCGTATGGCCAACCTCGGTTGGTGGGACATGAACAAGATGACCACCAAGGTTCGTCGCCGCGCCCGCCACTTGACTGCCTACGGTATGTCGGCCATCTCAATCTCCCCCGTCGCCCTTGACCCCAGCGACCGCCGACAGATTCCGTTCTGGCGTGTACGCAATCCATTGGCCACGTACCCGTCGCCAATGATTGACCCAGACAACATGGAGCCTACGGACTGCATCTTTGCCGACCGACGCCCGCTTGGTTGGCTTCAGGAGAACTATCCCCAGCAGATGTCAGTTCTGTATCGTGGCGACAAGGGTAAGTCTGACCTGTTCCAGATTCTTGAGTACATGGACGCTGGCGAAACCGTTATGGTCGCAGTCGGCGCTGAACGTCCCGCCCAGAACCCCTACGGCCAAGAAGTCGGCAAGGGTTCGGCATCAAACATCATCCTTGAACGTATCCCCAACCGCGCAGAGGTTTGCCCTGTCGTTATTGCCGGTCGCATCACCCTAGACCGCTTGCAGGGTCAGTTTGACCAGATGCTCGGTATGTACCAGCGAGAGGCCAAGCTTGACGCACTCAACACCATCGCCGTATTCCGTAACGTGTTCCCTGACGAGTGGGTGGTTTCCCCCGCCAACTCACCCACGAGTCCCCGAATTATCCAAGAGGCCGATGGCAAGATGGGTATCCGAGGAATTTTGGATAAGGGACAAATCCAAATAATCCACCCGCAGCAGACGCAGGACGCACAGATTGCTATCAGCAACCTTGAGCGTGCCCAGCGTATGACGGGTAACATCCCGCAGGAACTCAATGGCGAGTCCGGCTCAAACATCCGCACAGCCCGCCGTGGTGCCACCGTTCTTGGTTCGGCTATCGACATGCCACTTCAGGAATACCAGGAGATTCTGGCTAACTCAATGGAGTTGGAGAATACTCGTGCGGTGAAGATGATGAAGGCGTACTACGGCAACAAGCCAAGTATGTTCTTCTTTGGCACCGATGGAAAGGTCACGCGCCCCGATTATGTACCAAACGAAACCTTTGAAACAGATATGTCAAAGGTTGTTTACCCAATGCCTGGAAGTGACATCAATTCTATGGTGGTGTCTATTGGTCAGCGCGTGGGAATGGGCATCATGTCCAACGAAACGGCCCGTACCATGGACCCAGCTATCAAGGACCCAGCTCGTGAGGCTGACCTTGTGGAAATTGAAGGTCTGCGTAAAGCATTGCTTACGGGTCTTGAGCAGCAGGCTGCTCAGGGCCAACTAGACCCCAGCATCATCGCCCGTATCGCTCAGGCTAAGTCACAGCGTCACACCACGTTGGAAGATGCCGTTGCTCAGATTCACAAGGAAGAGCAAGAGAAACAACACGAGCAGGCACAGATGCAGGCACAGCAGCAGGCACCTACGCCCGACCAGCAGCCTGGTCTTGGCGTAAGCCCAGAGAACCCTATTCAGGGTGGCGGGCAGGGCGCACCTGACCTACAGACACTTCTTCAGTCACTACACACAGGCGGTATGGGTGGCGCACAAATGGCACCCGCCGTCGCACAGGCACCAGCACCAGCACCAGCAGGAGTATAACTAGATGCCACGTAAGGGTCGAGGCGGCGCACGCCAAGGTACAGCAGGTACGGCATACTCAAACCGCACCGATCTCAACCAACCAATCTCAACGGTGCCAAACCAAGAGTACGGCATGGCTACCGCACAGCGTGAAGCACAGCGAGCAGTGCCTATGGGTGCCTCGCCCGTAGCGGCTGCGCCCGCACCTGCGCCCGCACAAACAATGTCCAGCGCTATGCGTCAGAAGCCAATGGTTGCTGAGCCTGGCTCGTTGCCATTGTTCCAGCCAACCAACCGCCCCGCCGAGCCTGTCACCGCTGGCCTGCCGTTCGGACCTGGTGCTGGCCCCGAAGCCATGGGGACCTCGTACACCTCACCTACGCCCATCTCCGACACACTTCGCAACATCGCACCTGGTAGCGTTGCCATTGGTCCCGCACTCCAAGCCGCTGCACTGCTAGGGCTGTAATGGCTGGAAACGACGCAGGCGCTAAGGCTGAAGGGGCAATCAACGCCAATCCCCAGTTGGCAAACTCACCAGTAACGCTGGCAGCGCTTATGGGTGTTCCAAACGTATCTGGTGAACACCTCGGTGCCGCTTCGCACTTTATGACCGCTTATGGTCAGTTGGTTGACCATGCTCGCACTGCCGTTCAGTCTGACAACCCAAACGCTCGTGCTTGGTGGCAGACGGCTCTCCACGATGGCGCAAACATCTGGGATCACGTTCGCCACGCCACCGCATCAGTAGCCGACCTCGCGAACTCCACAGTCACCTCTGAGTCATCGTACAAAGACTTGGGCCGTATGGCCACCGAAGCATTTGTCACCGAGCCAGAGCGCTTTATCAACACAGTCAGGACCAACCCTGGCGAGATTGGTCAAAGGACAATGACCGACCTTAACGCCGCTGGCGAGTCAGCAAAGTCCTTGTTTACGAGCATCGTCAGTCCGTTCAACCCAAATAGCTCGCAATTCTGGGGAAACCAGCCAAACCCCTTAATGTCATTTATGCAGGGCTACCAGAGCGGCGGTTTGGGAAGCGCTCTTTCAAGTGCTGGCAAACAGTCGCTGACAGAGTTGAACGCAATCAATCCGGTCAGCCCACAGGCGTTCTCGCAGATGGCTCACGCTGGTGCGATGTTTATCTCAACCGCTAAGCAAAAGGGTCTTGACTACGCTCTTGCTCAGTGGGCACCGATTATCGCCACGTCAATTGCTACGCACTCATTTATTGCCGGTGGAGAAACCGCAGCAAGCGTGGCACCAGAGTTTGCCAAGTTGCAGGAAGAAATGGACGCAGCACAGGCAGAGGCCAACGCCGCAGCCCGTGAAGCTCGTTTGTCTCAGCGTGGCCCTACGTTCCGAGCCGCATCGTCAGCCGCTCGACTTATCACCTCTCCACTCAAGGCGTTCTCCCGTGTAAGTAGCACGTTGATGAAGCCAGGCGCAGACCTGCGCTTAAACATGATGTACGCCATGGCTCACGCTGCGTTCTCTAACAACCCAGACACGGCAAAGATGTGGGCCGCAACTTCCAACGGCCTTGTGGTCAACGCAGACGGACAGCCAATTCAGACTGTCGGACAGGGCTTGATGCAGGCACTAGGCGCAGAGCCTAACGACCCGCTTTCCAAGTTGGCCGGTGGCGCAACCACTATCTACGCTCAGGCATTTGGCTCTGACCCATTTGGCGCAGCCGGTAGCCTCATCGGTCGGGCACGATCCGCAGAGGGTCTGGGTGGCGTTCTGGGCAACCTGTTTGGCGGCACGCTTGTCAAGTCTGCCAGCGACGTGTTTCGGGTCTATGACCAGTACGGACAAGCACAGCAAGCAGTTCGCTTTATCGCCACTCACAACTCTGGCGAAATCCTTCGTGAGTTCTCAGGCTGGTTCAAGGGTGCTAGCGGTCTGAAGTTCTTGGGCGCTCTTGCCCGTGCCAAGACTGACGAAGAAGTTCTACAGGTCTTTGCCGACGCCGCTGAAGCCGGAACGCTTGCTCGACCAACGATGCCAATGATGTCAATGTACAAGGTTGGCATGGCTGCGTTTAAGGACACCGAATTTGCTCGTGGTGTATCTCGTGGCGCATTTGAAGCAGTAGGCAAGAAGTACTTCAGTGACATGATGGCCGCCGACAGCCGGTTGATAAATCTCATGGCAGACGGCATTAAGAACAACTCGGACTTCCGTGTGGCCGACCAAGGCTCTAACGTGTACGCCGCTGGTGTCGGTACTGAAGCCGCCAACGTGCGCCTACGTGCTTCGTTTGGTCAATGGCTGGGTCGCCAGCTCGGTGCTAAGGGCTGGATGATTGGTCGTGGTCTGTCGGTTGAGGGCCACATCCTTGACCTTATGGACAAGAACACGGGCATCATGCTCGCCAAGAATATCCGTGAGTGCGGTATGCCTGGTGAGATTGCCGACAGCGTTCAGGAACTTTGGGTAAACGCTACGCCCGCCCAGCGTTCCACGATTATTGACAACATCAACTTCCATTTGCTTGCTCGCACTGTTTTGGCTGGTATGCCAGAGTCCGTGTACAGCCACCTCGGTTCTGCCATTGAGCAGTTGATTCGTGAGGCAATCCCAGAGCAGAGTGGTGCCGCCAAAGCCGGTGAGACTGGTAGCACTGTCTCCGGTGACATGGACCGCTCATACGGCGAATCAGGTAAGGCTCGTGCCATTGACTCCACGCAACTCGCCCAGCGCTTCTTGATTGACCCTGCGACTGCGAAGCGCACTGCCTTGACTATCCGTGACTTGGTTCTCAAGGCCACAAAGGAAATCAACGGCGCACTGGGTGTTGACGGATCACTTGCCCACCTTGACGAACGATCGCTTCTCCGCATTGCCGAAACCCGCAAGGCCACATTGGGCGATGTTCAATCTCGTGTTGAGTCATTAAAAGCAACGCTTGAAGAAGGTGTCACGGCAACCGAACGCCAGAACGCTGTCGCTCTCCACAAGGCATACATCGGTGAGCGTGACCTGTTGGTTCAGGACCTTAAGGACCTACTTGCTTCCAGCAAGCGTGACGAGATTGGCACGTCAGAGGCTTACGTCAAGTTCTACACGACTGTCCGTGATGACTACCAGAAGTTGCGAATCCTTACCGAACTGGGCAACGAAGCACTCAAGGCGAAGCGTGAACTGGCAAACGAGCCAGAGATGTACCGCCAGGCTATTGCTGAGTTGGACAGCCGACTCCCAGCGGGCACCCCGTTCCGCACGATTGCCGACTTGGACAAGGCTACGCACACACAACTGTTGGGCGAGCGTGAGGCACTGGCTGACGTGCTGGCTAACCTAAACTCGCACCTTGAGGACACCACCCTCGAGGACTATGCCAGCCACGTTCAGTCAATGCGTGAGGCCGAGCAGAAGTTGAGCAAGGAAGAAGCCGAGAAGTTGGCGAAGGACTACGCCGACCACCGAGCCAAGAACAACTTGAGGACTAACCCTTGGCACGTTATTAACGAAGCCGCTAACTGGTGGATTTCTAAGGTCTGGTCGCCAGCTGCCCTGACCAACGCTGGTTGGGCTATGCGTGTGGCCACATCGGAAACCTTGCTGAACACGTTCCGAGTTGGCGCACGTGACGCACTTAAGAGCAAAATCCTGACCTCGTACATGAAGCACGAGATGGGTGGTGGCTACTTCTCTAAGGGTCTTGAAAGTCTGCTTGATGACAAAGTGCTACGGGGGCGCATCCTCGGTGGCACGTTCCACGACATGATTAGGAACCCTGAACTGACTATTCCGGCAAAGATTACCGGATCGTTCGTTCGTGGTTTGGTTGGCATCATCCTTGAAGCCCGTGACCTTGCCGGTGGAACACTCCACGGCATTGAGTCCAACCTCATCAACTTCACGCCCCGCACCGAGCGTATGATTCAGAACTTCGTTGAAGCCTTTGCCGACTTTGACGGACACCTGCCAATGGAAATCCACGGCGGCGCTCAAATCATTGACAACCAAATCCTTACCTACGGCAACGACGCCAATGGCAAGCCAATGCTCGGCCACGGCGCACACGGCGCTGACTACAGCAACATCTCTGCCGGTGCCAGTTATTACCCCGAAGCTTTGCGTCGAGGTGTGAACGGCTTGTTCGTTGGACCAGAAATGAGCGTTGCTCATCGTGCCCAAGTTGAGGTACTGGTCAAGCGTGGTGCTGAGGGACTGACTACCGCCCAGCAAGAAGAACTGGGCCTTGAGGGTCTTATCAAGCGTGGTGCCAGCACTGTCAAGACCAACAAGGACCTTGAGGACCTGCGAGCCGAGATTCTCCCAACTATCCAAAAGCACCTTGCCGAAATGGAACCTGGCAAGAAAGAACTGTTTGAAGCAGTTCGTGAAGATGGCAAGATTGCCAAGAGCGCTGAAGAAATCTACGCTCAACTTCCCAAAGACGAACAACAGCGTTTCTTGCAACTTTCGCCAGAGGAACGGCAGAACTATGTCCGTGAGTGGAACTGGGCTGACAACCTCGCCTACCACGCCACCAGCACAGTAAGCGGTACGGGTGAGGGCGGGCGTGTTGTGATGCACCCCGATCTCATTGAGGAAGGCTACACCGGCAATCTTGGCTCAAGCCGTGACTACAAAGCCAAGGTTGAGCAGATGGAACGTGATGGCCACACTGCACCAAAGAACATCTCTGGTCCAACTAAGGGCGAGGGCAAGTGGTACGACGCACTGATTCGCGCCTCTGACGTGATGCATGGTCGAGTACTTGGACCAATCGTAAACGCAATGGTTCGTGACCCGCTCTACCTGCTTGAGTTTGACCGCAAGATGGAAGAACTGTACCAAGCCAACAAACTCTCAATGAGCCGTGACGAGATGAAGTTGCTGGCGTACCAGTCGGCTATGGAAGAAATGGTCAAGTACGTTCACAACCCGCTTGACAAGCAAATCTTTGAAGCCCGCACTCGCGCCTTGTTCCCGTTCTGGTTTGCCCAGAACCAAGCGTGGCGTCGTGCTTTGCGTGTTCTGGGCAACGATCCAGGTGCGTTCTGGAAGTTGATGAAAACCTACACGTTGCTGACCAACACCGTGTCAAGGATTTCTTCTGGTGGCAACTTGCCTATCTTGACTATGCCCAGTGGCACAATGCCTAGTTGGTTGCCTGGTCTTTCCAACTCATACAACGACATTAACCCCATTGGCAAGCTGGACTTCTCTCTGGGTGCCGACTTCTCCAACATCAACTCAATCGTGCCTACCGGCGCCTCGGCTGGCATGGGCATTTTGGAGAACATTATTCGCCCCTCTGGTGGCCCTGTAATCACGCTGGCTGCTGACGCCTTAAAGGTGATGACCAACTGGATTACGGGTGAAGTTGACAGCATTGCCAATACGTCACGTGGCGAATACTGGAACGAAAAGATTCAGAACGCCATTAACGCTGGCATCGGCTCGGCGGCCACATACGACACGCAAACTGGTCTGTCTGGTCTTGAGAACGAACTGTTCCCGTCAAGCCAAGTTCGCAACATTGTTCGTGCGGGCGTGGCCATTACGGGCAACTGGCGTACCGCTAGTGGCAACTTTGACTCCGTTCAGATTGCCGTGGCAAAGAACGCTATGGACAACCTTGCTTCTAAGTACTACCCGCAGTACTACGAGCAGGACATCAAGGCTGGGGCATCCCCAACGAACGCACAGATTTACGCAACCAATATGTCTCTGCGTACTGTGCAAGCGTTGCTTGACCCTGCGATTAACTCCAAGTTCGCCGCAAACTTCTGGGCAAGTGTTCACGCTGCTTCCGCAACGATGTACACGTGGAAAACGTTTGTCAACCTCGGATCGCCGTTCACTGTCACTATCCAAGACACGTTCTCTAAGGAACCTGAGTACCAGAAGTTGCTTGACGAGAAGTTGCCAGATGGAAACCCCAAGTACACGGCAACTGAGGCACTCAACCTTTACACCGAGAAGTATCCAACGCACGCCTTTGACATCATCTCGCAGACCATCAACGCCAGCCCCGCACAAGAAAGCCAAGGTGTAGTTGGTCCTGGTTTCTCCGTTACCCAGCACACCCAGCAATGGATTCAGAACAACTCCCAGTTGATGAGCGATGCGCCATTGGCGTCGGCAATCTACAGTTATTCAACCGGCAAGTATTCCGGTGCCGCTGCCGCATTTGAGAAGCAGAACCAACTCCGCACCTCGCTGACCACGCCAGAGTTTGACAAACGAACCCTACAGATTCTGGGCGATGACTTCTTGTACAACGACCTGCTGGCGCAGTTCCCTGACACCAGCTACCAGAACTACAAGATTCGTACCAAAATCCTGAACACCTATATGCACATCGAGAACCCTATCTTCGGTGCGTACTACGGATCGGGTGAGGACGGCAAGAAGGCAGTTGACAACGCTACGGCAGACGAAGTAATCAAGACCGCTGGTACGTTTGTTAATGGCGCGTTTGTCCCAGTCTCCGAGTACGGCGACTCGGCTTTTGGTGGCCGACAGCAGCGTGAGCAGTTTGCTTACATCGCCTACGCTTACAAGAGCGCACTGGCCGACTACTCTGCCAACAAGGGAACCGCCGCCTACGACATTGAGCAGTCTTGGTACAACAACTGCACCGCCGAGATGAACGCCAAGAACAAAGACGGCTCGCCCGTGTACTCACCACAAGTTCAGAAGTTTCTTGAAATACTAAGGACAATGCCAGGTAAATAATGAGTGAAGCACCCACCACCCCAGCACCAGAAGCAACGCCGGTAGAAGCACCAGCGCCAGCCCCCACGCCCAACCTGCGTGAGATGGCTGACCTCTGGCACGTGCCAATGACGGACAGCGCAATCAAGCAAATCTCCGGCGACGGAGAGGTTACGCCAGAACGTGCCAATGCGTTCCAGCAATACCTACAGACTGCCGCACAGGGCTTGTACCCCACGTTTGCGCCACAACTTAAAGCGGGCATCCCCACGTCAGCCTTGCTGGAGCCGTACCGACAGGTTGCCAAGCAGGTCATGGGCGACAACTTTGAGCCTAACTTCCAGACCGACCCCAAGGCACGTATGGCACTTGAGGGCAACATCGATCCGCAGACCGGACGGCCAGCACCTATGAGCCTAAGCCAATGGACCGGCCACTTAAAGACTGACCCCTCGTTCGGCTGGATGCAGTCCGAGCAAGGACAGGCTGAGCGTCAGGCGATGCTTCAGCGTATTCACGAAGCATTTGGAGGCAAATAATGTCAACAGGTACTACTGGTTCAGGCGCCGGACTTGGCGCAGGCGTTGGTTCAGTCTTTGGCGCTGGCTTAGGTAATCTTACTAACCTCGGCAACGTAAGCGCATCTGCCAATTCGCTTACCCTTGTTATCCCCAATGACAAGAAGTATTTCGGTTCCCACGCTGGGCAGAAAATCTCAATCCCGCTCACCAGCACTGGCGAACTTACCCTCACGGCGTTTAAGGATGCCACCGACAGCCTAGACCCCAATGCCCTTACCAACCTGTATGCGGTAATGGGCCTTGATGACAAGTCGCTGGGTGCCAACCTCTCCGCTCGCGCCGCTATGGTTTTGCCTGCGCTGGTGGCCGACAAGGGTGAAGTGTCCAAGCTGGACATCCCGCTTCTGTCGCAGTTGGCAATCAACGCCGACAACACGAAGGTAATCTCGTACTACAAGAACGCCCAGACGCAGGCCGACCAGCCGGTGCTTCTGGGACAGAGCCAGTCAGCCATTTACTCGGCAATGGCGAACGCCCAGAACTACCTCATTCAGTGGAACATTGACACCCCTGAAGTAGAGAAAGTAATTACTGATGCGGTCAAGTCGGGCATGACCAACCTGAACGAAGTGATGAACAACATACGTTCAACCGAAACGTACCGGAAAGCCTTTGCTGGTCTTGCCGAATACAACGCTGTGCCAGGTCACATCAAGATGACCGAGAACGAGTACCGCTCGTACAGTCAAGCGGTTATGGGCGCGGCTCAGCAGTATGGCGGTTTCACCCCTAGCCAAGCCCAGATTGGCGAAATCCTGAAAGGCAACGTATCTGCCGCCGAGTTCAACAAGCGAGTACAGGACATTGCGGCTCAGGTTGACAACGCCGACCAGAACGTAAAGGACTTGCTCAAGCGTGAGTTCAACGTTGACACAAACCACCTGTTTGCGTGGTGGGCTAATCCAAAGGAAGCTTTGCCCGATCTCCAGCGTGCCGTGGCTACCGCAGACGTACAGGACTACGCCCAGCGTGTCGGTCTTGGCGGTCTGTCGTTCAAGGGTGCCGAGCAGTTGGCACAAATGGCGAAGATGGCGGGAACTGCGGGCAATCAAGGACTTGGCTACGGCATCGGTCAGATCGAGAACGCTGAACTCGCCGCTAGCCGTGACGTTGGCTTGACCAAGACTCTGCCTGGTCAGAACACTCCGACTGTCGACACGAACACTCTCTTGGCTTCCCAGCTCGCAGGCTTCGGTGGCATCAACCAGACCGCCGCCCAGACGCAGGTGGCTCGTGCCGAAGAAGCAAAGGTCGCCCCGTTTGAAAAGGGTGGTGGCTACGCCGAGAGCGCTAAGGGTGTTATCGGACTTGGTTCAGCGCGAACCTAGTAGCGTAACAAATACTTAGTTGCAATGTACAATCTAAGTAGGTGATTGGCCCTGTCTGGCCGCAGGTGCGCTGGTCCCTAACCCGCTAGGGGTTGCACAACCCTAGTGCGTACCAGCGTGCATTAACCGAATTTCCGCTTTGTTAACCTCTGGCAAAGTGCGTACCCGCAAGGAGCGATTGCATGGCATACGATGACGAATTTGACGAAGAGCCGCAGAACCAGCCGCTAGACCCGAATATTCGGAAGCAGCTGCGAGAAGCAGAAAAGGCTCGTAAGGAACTGGAGCAGATGCGCCAGGAACTTGAGAATCAGAAGCGTGAAGTATTGCTGGCGAAGGCAGGAATCCCAGACTCGCCTCTCGGAAATCTTTTCCGTGACGCGTACCGTGGCGAAGCAGACCTAGACGCAATCCGCGAAAAGGCCCGTGAGTACGGCATTTTGGAAGTTCCCGCTCAGCAGGCAACACCATCGAGTGACATCGAACTCGAAGCATTGCGTCGAGCGCAGGGTGCGACTATTGGATCGGTTGGTGCTACACCAGACCCGACTCAGGAGTACTACGCTGCTTTGGCCAACGCCTCAAGCGTCGAGGAAGTCATGCGAATCGCATCCGGTGAAGTAGGCCGTAAGGTCGGCGTCACCACAACGGGTATGTTCTAAGCCTTTCACAATCTCCTTGAAAGGAACCCACCATGGCCAATGAATTTGGCAACGTAGCGGGTACTGACGCCTACACCGGCTCAGGCACGCTTGATTTCTCAAAGGCAGCATACGACCGACTGGCGTACTTCGCCCTTCGTCCTGAGCTGTACTTTGACGCCGCTGCTGACGTCCAGCCCACCGCACAGTCGATGCCTGGTGCTTCAGTAACGTTCACGATTGTTAACGACCTGCCCATCTCGTCCTCGGCCCTGTCCGAGAGCAGCGACGTGGCTACCGTTGCACTCTCCGACTCACAGGTAACTCTGACCTTGGCCGAATACGGTAACGCCGTACTCACCACCGCCAAGTTGCGTGGCACCTCGTTCGTGGACATTGACCCAGTAGTTGCCAACGTGGTTGGTTACAACGCTGGTGTTTCGTTGGACACGATTGCTCGTTCCGCACTTGACCAGGGCACCAACGTTCAGTACGCATCGGGCTTGGGCAACACGACGCTCCAGACCTCGGTGACCACCCGCGCTGGTATCACCAAGGCTAACAACACCATCTCGGCTCTCGACATCCGTGTTGCTCGTGCCCGTCTGCGTGCCCAGAACGTGCCTACGTTCGGCGGTATGTACGTTGGTTACGTCCACCCCGACATCGTTGCTGACCTTCAGGGCGAGAACATCTCTGGCTCGAACATCCAGGGTTGGCGTGCCCCACACGTGTACGCTCAGCCAGGTGAAATCTGGACTGGTGAACTGGGTGCCTTCGAAGGTGTCCGTTGGATTGAAACGCCTCGCGCTCCAATCTTCCAGGGTTCAGGTGGCACCACGTCAGCTGGTACCTACACCATCACCACGGCTCAGACCTCATCGGTCACGGGTGTCGGTTCGTACACGGGTGCTGCTCCGCAGGTCGGTGCTGTTCTCTCGTCAAGCGGTGCTACCGTTACTGGCGTTGTGACTGTCGCTTCGGTTAACACCGGCGCTGGCACGTTCACCACGACTGGTACGGGTACTGTTACCACGGGTACGGTTCTGATGTCCAACATCGTTGGTTCACCTAACGTCTACGGTACGATGATCCTCGGTCGCCAGGCTCTTGCTAAGGCGTACTCGATGATTGACGGAAACGGCGCGTTCCCACACGTTGTTCCTGGTCCCATCACCGACCGCCTGCGCCGCTACGTGCCGCTGGGTTGGTACTGGCTGGGTGCGTACAGCATCTTCCGTCAGGCATCAATCATCCGCATTGAGTCGGCCTCGTTGCTGGACACTGACGTCAGCTACACGCTGAACGCAGCCTCAACGTTCACTCCTGCTGTTGACCTTGGCGAGAACATCAACTCGTCTGGTGTCATCAACTAGTTAGGGTAGGGGACGAGTATGCCATGGCCTTTTAGTTGCGCCGCCTGTCGCTCACGCGACGTACAGGCAGGGATTGATGAAATCCACTGTCTTGTATGTGGTCGACTGACTGACCGTAATGGTGTACTCGTCCCCATCTCCGACCAATTCACATCGGAAGAATTACCTAAAAACTAGGAGTACCAATGACTGTACCTACTGGCCTCGGCCTCACTCGTGGCCTTGACTCTGCGGGACAAATCCCAGGTCGCTCGTTTGACCGCGTTGCTGCTGCTAAGGCAAACAACGCATCAGCCGTTAAGGGCGAAACCTCAGACCCCTGCTACTGCGGGAACTGCGACATGACCGATGCGAGGTGGATGTAATGGAATCACGCGCTGCCTTTAAGCAGATTTCGGAATACGACCTTCGTAGCACCGCGCCTAACACCATTGACACTGGCATCATCCCAACGCCCGTGACTTCCACCACCACGACTGGTCCGTCCAACCGTGGCATGGAAGCGAACACAAACCGCGATGGCTTCATGGCCCCAATGATCACTGGCATCACTGAGATTCAGTACGCACCTGCGACTATCCAGCCAGAAGTGGTGCCCTTCAAGGTTCGAGAGGACATCTAATGCCTAGCCGTTTTGACCCCGTTTACAGCGTTGACGCCAACCGCGATGGTTTCGTCGTGGATATGCGCCCTACTACTCTGCTTGAGCAGATGCAGATGGGCGTTGACCGCGTGAACAAGCCTGTCGGCAATGCTACTGCGCCACGCCCAGAAGTTCAGACCACTGGTGGTCGTGGACTTACGGACACTGAATCAGCTCTGCGCCTAGGGGCACAAGGCCGAAAGTAGTCCTGGGTGACAACGCTACAAACGTTCACCCCACCAGTTGCATACGATAACCCACCCATCCTGCCCTTCGCAGGTGGGCTGGGGAATCGTTTGTTTAGGTACTTCCCCAATCGCAAGCGGTACATTGCTGTCTTTGCGTTGAGCGACGGTACGTTTGTGCAGGACACGCCCAATGGCCTTGACCCCAGCGGTGGCGTTATTGCCAACACGAATACGAACATCCCGTATCCGTACAACCCTTACGATCCGTCTGCGCCGTACTCCACCTCGTACTACGTGGACTACACCAAATACCCATTTGAGCAAGTAAAAACCACCGTATCTCAGGACCCTTACGTTACTAAAGTGTACTTAGGACCAACAGTGGTTTCTCAGCCTGAAGCCAATGCGCTTACGGCTGCTGGATATGGATCTTGTATAGCATGACCGCAATCCCTCACGGAATAGGACTTTGTATCCCCGACTGCTTCGGGTGCAAGGTCGCATCAGTTGGCTTTGCTTCTTCGGCAATGCCTACCCGCTCAGAAGCCGCACGTATCGAGAAGGATACTGCGGTAATGCACAAAGACGTGGAAGCCTACCGGCGCCTACGCAAGAACGGATTACAGCCCAAGTCCGTCAAGGGCGCAGCTCGGCTTGAAGCCCGCGCTGACTCTAAATGGGAAGTGGAAACGAACACCACACTCCGCGGCGACACAAAACTCGGTAAGCAACTTGATGAAATTCAAGGCGCTATTAGCAAGGGCGAATCCGTCCTTTAAGGAGCAATCATGGCACGTCTATCGGTAGCATCAGAGAACACAGCACTCTCCAGTGTCTTTGTACCAGGTACCACCTACTACCTCTCTCTGCACTCAGGCGACCCCGCCCAGAACGGTGCGAACGAAATCTCTGGTGGCTCATACGCACGTCAGGCCATCGTGTTCACCTCTGCCTCTGCTGGCTCGGAGTCCAACACGGCATCCATTACGTTCACCAGCCTGCCTGCCGCTGCGGGTGGTCTTGGCTACTTTGGCGTGTGGACTGCATCTACTTCTGGTACCTACCTCGGCGGTGGTACCACCACTGGTCTGACCGGATCGCTTCCTAGCGGTATCTCAGTCAATTTCGCCACTGGCGCGGTCACGCTGTCAATTTCCTAATGCCTGACGAGCAGACCTTTAACGCTACTGCCGTAGCAACTTACACCCTGCCCGAAACGCCTAAAGAGGACTAACCCGTGGACGCCCTAAAGAACTTCGCCTACTCGCTCGTCGCTACCCCACCCTCACCGGCCACGTCCGGCACGTCTCTGGTGGTCACGGCTGGGCAAGGGGCGCTGTTCCCTGCGGCTCCGTTCGACGCAAC
>Ga0208871_1000200_pt1 | contig 22327 bp, 19 predicted proteins | sample CryBogCBE19Jun07_FD_184592 | JGI IMG/M metagenome (GOLD analysis project Ga0208871, IMG submission 184592) | Freshwater microbial communities from Crystal Bog, Wisconsin, USA - CBE19Jun07 (SPAdes) | ecosystem: Environmental > Aquatic > Freshwater > Bog lake | place: Crystal Bog, Wisconsin, USA...
ATCCTGATCAAAGAGACCATCCATGATGAATGCAGAACCCCAGTGAGTCAAGCTCGGAACACACGTACTGCTCACCAAAAATCCAGTTGATGGAACCGAATACAGTGATATGATACCGAGTGAAGTGGCTGTAAAGTTTCCGGTGATGGGGAACGTTAAGCTATTGTATGTTGGGTTTGCACCCACGGTGAATGTGGTGTTCACCTGGCTCCCGGTGCTCGTGTAGTTGGGTAAGAATGCCCCCACATTGATGAGATTTCCAGGAATGAATTGTGAGTATGTTGAAGAAGTTGCGTACCCAACGTATATCGTACCACCGCTTGTGAATGTCCACGGTGCCGAATAGTTGATGGTGATGTTGTTTGTGGTGCATGCAGTCACCAGGAAATTTCCATTGGGTGGAGCTCCGGTTCCGGTTATCCCGGTTATGGTTACAAAACTTCCTACGACGAATGGCGGAGCTGCTATGGTGCTCTGGAATGTTATCACGTTACTGGATGTTGTTCCACCCACCGTTATCGCATTGTAGTATGTTACAGTGGCTATCGACCCACTCATAGAGATTGCACTCACCGCCGCACTGATGCTGGATGGCAAGAATGTTGAGGCTTGTCCACCGGTAACCGTTGCCGAGTAGTTTCCAGATGTGGGTAAATAAAAATATGCTGACGTTGGAGTTGGGGCTGGACTGGAAGCCACCGTGAAGCTTGTATTGAGATTTAAACCGGTGGATTGTCCGGTTGCTCCAGTGATGTACATGGTTGTTCCGGAATTGAATGGAACCACGTTGGTGTCAATTGCAGTGAACAATACGTTGGAAATTTGTGTGTACACAGATCCGGTGCTCAGAGTCCCGTAAGATCCGGTGGAGGGTACCAGAAAGTTTACCGATGTGCTCGACGAATTTGTCACCGTGAATGTGGTGTTTAGTGTTGAAGGCGTAAATCCAGAGAGGGTCACCGTGTTGCTCACCGGGATGATGGTACTCCCAAGGAATGAAGAGAATGAAAGAGTTGCAGTCTGACCAAATACGGTTGAGAATGCAGTTGCTTTATACGCCACAACACCTGGCATATTTATTACGGCTGAAGTGGGTGTGGATGCAGTGACTGTATACGCACCGGCTATTCCAGCTGAGCTCGGTGTAAATGTGCTCGGGATACTCACGGTTGTTCCGATTGGGAATGCGGTTCCGCTTGAGAATGTTATAAACCCGAGACCGGCGCCAGAGACGGTTCCAGAAGTGGTTTGTGTGAAACTGTCGAATGTGTTTCCCAGTGAAAATGTAACTGCGGTGGTGTTGCATGTCAACACGGTAAAGCTTGAATTTACAAGGGTCCGCGTGTTGCTTGTAGTCAAGGGTAAAAACCCAGAGAGGGTCACGATGCTTCCAACCGGAAAGATTCCAGTGTATGTTGTGGCGCTCGTGAATGTGACGGTTCCGATTCCACCGGTGAGAGTCAACGTTCCGCCAACCCCTATGTTGGTCATGAAAGATGTGGGTGTTACATTTTGTATCGAGATGCCGGTTGCAACGGGTTGAATCACATTGAATGAGGATGGCACTACGTAGACTATGGCGTTGCTCGTATTGGTGTGTAAATTTGACAATGTACCTGCGGTCAACTGTCGGTTCGTGTCAACGACATTGTAATTCAACGGGGCTGTTCTCGTGAGACCGGTCAGCGAATTGGTTCCACTCTTTGACGTGTATCCGATAAACTCGTTATCAATCATGATTGTTCCAGTAGAGGGCCAATATGTCACAGGGTCACTCAGCGTGATGCTCGTATCATAGGGTCCAAGTGTATTTGAAAGGAGACTTGCAGCGTGACTTGTCTCAACGACGAGTTCATAACGCACCGACATGTTTCCGGTTCTCATGTAAGCCTCATCGTTTATGTTATTTTGTCTGTATCGGTGAGCATAGACCCAATTTCCATCGCTTCCACGAATCATGAAATCGATAAATCCAGCTCCGTACCACGTGTACTGGAGACCCAACATTTGCATCTTGGTTTGATCAAACTTGAACCCGGATGGGCCATTTCCGTCAATCGTATCGCGGTTAAATTGACTCTGTGGAGTTCTCGTCTCTCTGATTTTACAGATGGTTGCAGGTGAAGATGATGATATTCCAAAAGCACCTCGGAATGGGGGATTCACCGTCATTGTATTCTGAGATGTTATCGATGTAACCACATGTGACATTCCTTTGAGTGTAATCTTGTCACCCACCTTGAGTTGATCAGAGTATCTGGTCCCCAGACCATTGACGAGTTGAGAATATGCATTTACGTATGAAGTTCCTGCAATCTGGAAAGTGCTCGAGCGTTTTACAACCCATAGAGTCTGACCATCCCATTCGAAAAACATTCCATTTTGATCATCAAAGGTGCCAACCCGGGCCGATGCTCCATGCCAGTTTGACATTACGAACCGAGGCTGATCACCAAAGAGTGGGCTCACCGATCCGAGTTGTTGAGTGGCCAAAACCTGGATTGTAATCTCATCAATCACATTAGAGACTGTGTATGTACCATTGTATCCAGGTGTGGCTATCCCTTTGATAATCACAGTAGCACCGGGTTGAGGATTTCCGTGTGGTATACTGCATCCGATTGTTATCATACTTCCGACAGTGACTCCATTTGCAAAGAGTGTGAGTATATCATTATTTGGGCAAAAGAGGGTTCCGGATGACCACATGAGACCCTTTCCAGATTGATACCTGAACACCTTTTTGGACTGTCTTGCGATGGAGGCTCCGTATGCTGGTATGACGGGTGAAATCAAAACACCACCATCGTATGGTCTGTGAACAAACGAAGCATATGTTTGGGTATACGTATTTCCGGTTGTCGTGACTGACCCAAGATTGGTTCCAACTGTTACATAAGTAAATGTGGTTGGACTTGGGGTACTCCCTATTATGTAACTTCCATTGTATCCGGTTGGAACCCATCCTATGGATACAACCGGCGTACCGGCAATCAACCCATGGTTATTGGTTGTAGTGAATGTAACCACATTTCCGGTTGACGTTGGTGATGCAGACAAGGGAATTTTTAGATTTCCATATGCTGGGCTCACATTGGAAGTTGAATAAAATCCCGCCTTTCGTATGATTGTATAATTTGTAAATTGAGATGTCCCTGCGCTTTTTGAAACCTGTCCCTTTGCTTGATATTGAAAATTGATAAATTGAACAGACCCATATGTTGTTATGGTGACCGCAGGTGAAGAAATGGATAGAGAGGTTGCAGAGTTGGTGCCAGTCACAGTGACGTATTGACCATTTAAAGAATTTGGAACAAACCCGGTGAGATTCACAACAAACCCAGGTCCATTGAATGGTGCTCCAGAAAATCCACTCAATGTGAGTGTACCAGCACTCTGTGAGTTGGCAGTTGGAGTGAATGACCCGGTTGAAAGAATGCTGGTTATTACAAAAAATCCCTGAGCCTTGTCATAATCGTTTGTGTTGTTTCCTAAACCCTGGATCGATATGGGTGTACCCAAAATCGGTAGCCCCGATTGAGTAAAAATATTACTCACAGTTATTGTTGAAGGTGATCCGGCGTCGCTCACGATTGTTGTATTTCCCAGAGTAAACCCGTAATCGGTTCCCGGAACTTCAAAAAAACTTGGATTTCTACGAATATCGGCATATGTTTGCCATTTGGTTGCCTGGAGACCATATTCAAAATCTGCATCGATGAGTGATTGACCTTGTGAAACGCGAGTTTTTTCAATCGCGTCGGTTCCGAAATCAAACGGTCTGGTTATCTGAGGTCCCTGATATTTGTTTCCCAGTGAACCGTCTATATTCATTATTAGTAGCCCAACAATTTAATTCAAGCATCACTCTGTACCTCGAGAGTAAATGACCAATCGATTCCGTTATTATTTAAAACATTCCCGTAGCGATCTATGACTCTCACTATGATTCGGTCTATAAATTTGGATTGGTCGGTTGCGATTACGTATTGTTCATTTTGGATATTCTCAGACCATTGTAAAATGGCACCGGAACTTACGTTTATTGGTATCTTGAAAGTTCCAAGAGTATTCTCTTTGGAAGAGGTGCCAAAATCTGGAAAGTACAGATATACGTATGTGTCAAAGTTTATAATGTATGAGTTTTGAGCCACACCGGATTGTCCGCTTGTAAACCCCAAAAGATTCATCAGGGTTCCGGAAAGGGGAACCGACACACCTTGAGCCGGTGTATACTGGAATGTATTGGTGAGACCGGATACTGAAAAGGAACCAACCGACGGGGTAACCAACCCATTTAAAGTATTCACCAAAGTGCCCAGGTTGTAATTTCCAGGATTCACGGTGTACGCGTTGCTATTGATTGTGAAGGAGTTGTAGGGACTTCTTATGTTGTAAAATCCGATTGGCATCTGGACATTTTTGAGAGCCACCTTTCTTATATTTCGATGAACATGATTCAAGAGAACTGTACAATCAAAAGGGTTTGCAGTCGCCACGCTCTTTGAAGATGTATCTATATGAATCTGATGTATGCAATTTCCAGGGGTGTTACAGCCCAACTGTCCACAGTTGTTCATTTACTTAAGAGTAATGATTATAATTTTATCAAGTATGGAGGATGTGGCGCTTCTTCAAGAGTACAATGTGAAGCTTTTTAGGGCCGATGAGGATGATATTGTTTCAATCATAAACAGTACTCTTGAAGGAAATGTTTCGGAGGAGGCTTTCTTTTTGGTTGACATTGGAAAGGTGATTCGACAGGTTCAAAAGTGGAATGAGTTTTTGCCTGATGTAAAGCCATTCTATGCAGTAAAATGCAATCCCAATACATTGATTCTAAAAGTTCTTGCAAGCCTCGATGTAAACTTTGACTGTGCGTCAAAGAATGAAATTGCTGCAGTCATGAATGTCACAGAAGACGATTCGTCTCGGATCGTCTTTGCAAATCCGGTCAAGATGATTTCACAGCTAAAGTATGCTCGGGCAAATGACATTGATCTCATGACTTTTGATAGCGATCAGGAACTGTATAAAATCAAGGTGTATCATCCATACGCAAAGCTTATTCTGCGAATCAAAGTTGACGACACGGGGAGCAAATGTCGCTTTGGGTGTAAATTTGGAGCCGATATGAGTGACGTTGAAAAAATATTTGAAATTGCAGTGGCTCTTGATATCAAGATTGTTGGAATTTCATTCCATGTAGGTTCAGGGTGCACCGATCCTGAAAAGTACCGCAATGCAATCCAGGATGCCAAAAAGTGTTTTGAAATTGGGGCTCGTCTTAAGCTTGCTATGGATACGTTGGATATAGGTGGTGGATTCGAGGACACCTCCAACTTTGAAGAGATTGCAAGTGTCATCAAAGATGCATTGGTTGGATTTGAGGGAATCAAGGTTATCGCTGAACCCGGGCGTTTCTTTGTCTCGAGTAGTCACACTCTCGTACTCAATGTGATTGGAAAGAAGGTGAAGGATTCAGAATTTGTTTACTATCTCAACGATGGAATATACGGGTCATTCAATTGCATCTTTTTTGACCATGTGACTCCTGTCATCTGTCCGTTCAATGAGAGGGATGGACAAAGATACAAGTCGACAATCTTTGGACCGACATGTGATTCAATCGATAAGATTGCAGACAATATTGAACTTCCGGAATTGACAGTAGGTGAGTGGTGTTATGTTGAAAATTTTGGAGCATACACGTGCGCTGCATCCACCTCCTTCAACGGGTTTCATCAGACACAGACGATTAATATTCTCACCTCTTAGTAAATGATAAGCACTTCCAGTAGAACCACCGGTTATAAAAAATACAGTCCATCTAAAACAACCAGATCTGCCGCCAGACGACGCGCGGTTACAAAAATTCAGGCGGCTTCTAGAGGGTACTTGGTTCGTAAAAATATGAATAAAATGACACGAACAAAATTGATTTCACTTGTTAAAAACAACCCAAACATGTACAAGAAAGTTATGGAAATACTCGAAAAGAGAAGAAGGGCACTAAACAATGCAATGCGTGCAAAGTTTCCACATTTTTTCAGATAAAGGTGAGCATTGTTGTTTTAAAAATGGATTATAGTTGGTTTGAGATTGATGGAACCAAATTGTCACAGCGTCTTGATGTCATTGCTGGAATCCACGATGTTGTGAAACACACACCTGATGGACAACTGTTTATGCAGCCACCTGGGTACCAACATTATCACTTGTTGGCTTACATCTCCAGCATGCTCCCAGATGGAACACGAGTCCTTGAGATTGGAACTCGCACCGGTGAGTCAGCCGCTGCACTCAAGATTGGAAACCCTACAATCAAACTGACCACGGTTGATTTGGTGGATGTCATCATTCCTGAGCTCAAAGAGACGATTGATTTTAGGCTCTGCAATGGGATGGATGTCCTCGATGAATTCAAGGATATTCCATTCATGTTTATAGACGTGGATCCACATGATGGAGTTCAAGAACGTGAGATGATCAAGAAGCTCGTTGAAGTTGGTTTCAAGGGTATCCTCATGCTCGATGATATTCATTTGAACCCGGAGATGCAATCCTTTTGGGATGAAATACAGTACACCAAAATTGATCTATCTCGGATTGGCCACTATTCAGGAACCGGAATTGTTTTCTTTGACAAGTAATAATGGATGCAGCTCTTGGTGGATATGGTAAAATTCGAGGATGGAGTGCATCCGTTTCCAGTCTTATAGCTGGAATTATCATGTTTATAATAGGTATATCTCTTACCCAAAAGAAGAGTTGTAAAACAACTGGAGTCATCACATCGAGTGTATCGTCTCCACCTTCGGCAAATACATATAACGTGACTATAAATTCAATTGTATATCGATTCCAATTTACAACATCAATGACTATTGGTGATACTGTAACTCTATACAATTGTAATCCTGACACAAATAATGTAAATGTGGCTCAGACTTTATCAGATTCCACTATGGCAATATTTCTTATAGTATTTGGAATAATACTTCCTTTATTGGGAGCTTCTCTTGTGTACGCAATAACAAAGTCTCCAGTAGCCGCCGAGGTATATGGTGGAGTTTCACTCTTTGATAATCTCACTCAAAGGTGAATTTGTTTTCTTGTCAAGTAATAAATGAACGGTCCACCAAATAGTAACATGCGCCGATACGGCAATGCAGCCATAAACAATGCAGCGAATGGGAGAGTGAACCAGGCTATCAATGCAAGAAATAATCTGGTAAATTCTGCAAAGAATGTATCACCTGAAAATGTCAAGAGAGCTTTAAATTACATTGGTGTCGTTGATGAAAAGCTTGCACGAATAATCGGTATACTCAACAGTAATCTAGTTATGAAACCAAAGACGTTTCGTTTCAATAGCAATTAAAACTTTGAATCACGTAAAAAGAAAGAATGTACGGATTCAGTGGACTTTTACCATTCGTATTCATCTTGTCTCTTCTCTTTCCCAAGCAGAAGGTTCTATCCTTGAATGAATTGAATGAACTTTGTGGGGTGCACAATTTTGATTTGAATGGAATCAAAAATACAAACTTGGTGATTGATGATTCGACATCGATAGAGGAGGATGTTATCCTTTTCCGTGGGTGTGGCTCTAATATAAACAATAAGCTCAATTCAATTTTGGCGAGTCATCGAGGATGGTTCGACATTTATCGCAAAGTTGAAAAGGGTCGGTACATGAAATGGGGTCGTGGAAAACGCACCGGTAATTATGAAGCTCATTACGACTCTGTAAATCAGCGAATCAAATACACCTTTCCTGTAAAGTACACTACCGATCTTTACATTCCCAGGATATTTTTGTTGCTTTGAATGTGGTGAAAATCTCACTCGCTGCAAGTGAAGTCTTTCCCCTGAAATCGATATTGCAACAGAATAAATCAAAATACAACTTTTCATGTTCGGGATATGTATGTACCGAAAAATGAGATTCTGCGAGTAGAATTACTCCAGTGGCACCGAATGGTTCAAATTGATGGAAGCATCGAGATACTTCAGTCAATTTTAACTTTTCAACAATCAAATTCATCTTTTCGGTAAGATTTTCAACCGTTTCAATTTTCACACCTTCTAGTGTTCCAAATATGTGACTCATTGTCTATTATAATAAAAATATCTTTATATTATAAAATGAATGTGAATAGACAATTTCTTAATGTAGCTCCAGTTGTAATTGTTGCTGTGGCTATATTTCTTCTCATGGGTGTTTTCAAGTCAAAGTATAGCGACATGGCTCGTTCGTATCAACCCAAGATGAAGAGTAAGAATCTTATTTGAAGCTCACCTTGATGGATGTATAAATTGTTAGAATGAGAATCAAGAGTAAGATTCCAGTCCAGGTACCTATGACCAATTTCAATTCGTTCGTCTCAAATATGAGATTTAAGACTTGTTTAGTAATAGAAGTATCATCGTCGCATGCCATTTCCTACTAAAGGTCTTATAAATTTTTGGGGCTTGAAAAATTCTGGAAAGAGCACTTTTTTTGAAAAGAATGTAAAACACGTTAAATTCGAACACGACATATTAAAGTCACGAGAAAAGACGCTTGATTTCATGGACCGAATGCGGTATTCCAAATTACCTTTGGTCCTGGATGATTTTGAGAGTATTGAAAATTTGACTGGAGTTAAAGAAATATCTGGATCGTTTCCTGTAGCTTTTTACATAATTTCAAATTCAAAGGTGACATCAATTAAATTTGATGATTACTATGAATTTAAAGGGGTTGATGTCAAGGAATTTGCAGAGTCTCTGGGTATATCAGTGGATGATGCTACTAAAAAGATTAAAGAATATGATGGGAACTTGAGTGCTGTGAAGATTGACGTACTCAACTTTAAAAGTCTCAGAGATGATCTTTCATCCCCTAAAATGTATGTAAGCAGCTTGCTAAAAACTCAAGAACCAATTGGAGAATCGTTGATAAGTAGAGTTATGATTGAACACGGTCACACATTTGGTCTCATGCATGAAAATTGCATCGATTATACATCCAATTGTGAGACTCTTAGCCTCGTTTCACATTCATTTTCAGATGCTGATATGATTGATTGTGTGGTTTATAAAGACATGTCATGGGATCTCATACAATTTTTCAACGTCTCTGCGTGTCTCATACCTGCATGTTTATTAAAGGGGGGAACTCAGACTCCGCGAGATCTGAGACCGGGGAGTATGTGGACAAAGTACTCCAATGCTTGTATGAAATCCAATCGACTCAAAAGACTTAAACTAAATAGAGACTGTATCGGACTCATAGTTGGGTACATAAATTCTCAAACCGAGTTGCCAATTTCACTCGATTCATATGATCTCGATACAGTGAATCAATTATCCTTTTCTGAAAAGATTAAACCCAAACTTTTATCCAAGTTGAAGAGTCTAGTCAAGAAATGACTCCTCCTCCAACTCTTTGTACTCTTTTAAACTGTGTCCCTCTACATTGTGGTCATTGTCCTCCTCCTCGTCTTCATTTATTATATAGTACTCAGGCTTTGTTATCGTGTATCCCTCCATTGATATCTATTGCTTTTTTTAGTAAGACTCCAACGGGGCTATCTGGATCCCACTCATCCCACGTGTCAAAACATTCATTCATCTCTATGAATGTCTTGTCCGTTCCTGAGTATCGAATAAACGGTTCATCTTCATCATCTACAACTTCTATGTCCGACTCAGATGAGTCCTCATCCTCGTCCTCCGGAAAGAGAGTACCAGTTCTGGTTCCCAAGACATTTCGGGCTGCATATCTCATCCCATATTGTATATCGGTTGATGTGATTGTATTACGACCACACGCTTTACAGTAATGACCGGCAAGATACACTGCACTTTCAAGAACCGGCTGTAAAATATCGATAGCCGCCTCCTCCATTATCCTATTGAAATCAATGTAATCTTTAGATATCCATCTGACGTTGCCGGTGCGGTTGCAGAATATGCAATGTTATTCAGACCCGGATTGGCCAATGTCCCCCCCAAACCTCCACCACCATAACTGGGGTACCCACCACATCCACCACCACTGTATCCACCACCTCCACCTCCAACATAATTGGTCCCGAGACTCACCGATGAACCTCCACCGCCAAATCCACCTGGAGACTCCTTTACAAGGAATGGACCTGAAGGAACTGTAAAATTGGTTGTGTATCTGGCTACACCCACCGTCATTCTGATTTGATCCATGTACCCCTGGAAAGATGGTCTCAGATTACTCGTCTTGCTATCCGCTCCAAAAATGAGATAATTTATCGGAGCTGTTGTTATCGGGTCGGTGGTGGTGGTTATTGTCGTATCTAAAATTCCATTTATAAAGATGTTGACCGTGGTTCCACTCCTCACATACGCCACGTGAGACCACGTCTGTAAAAGTGCTCCGGTGCCCCATCCATTGATACCAACAGTTCCCATGTTTCCGTTACCGGCAAGTGCAAATGTTCCACTCTCGATTCTGACCCACATTTCCAAGGTGAATGTCTGTGCTCCTATATCATACGATGAATTGGTTGGTGTGTAAACACTCGAATTACCATTGAAATAGAAGGATGTTCCGTTGAATATGCTTTGGGTTGTAGACACACTCACATTCTGATTCGTTAAAGATGCACCCAGAGTACTGAGATCAGTCACTCCATAATCAGCTTGCATCAAGAATATAACCGATGAAAAGTATGGATCATTGGTTGCAGTGTAGTATCCACCAAATGCTCCATTGATAAAAGCCTGTGGTGCAGTTGGTATGGTTCCACCATTTCCAGAATATCCAGCTCCACTATCGGCAGCCCTGAACCCATTGGTGGGAACACTTCCCCCGGAACCTCCTGTACCCCCCGAACCTGCGTTGTAAGGCGCACCGGGAAGACCATCGAGACCATTGCTCACCGGTACACCCCCTGGATTTGTGTTGGTGTTGAATCCGGATCCAGGACCCCCAACACCACCGGCTGCGGCCAAGAATGTTGGGTTGGTTAGTACATTTGAGAGTGTGTTGATTGCCGTAACATTGGCTATGAATGTTCCACCAGATCCAGAGGTTCCACAATACAAGAGTTGACTTCCGGCTTGACCAACCGCCACCGCCAATACTTGACCCTGTGAAAAATGCCCCGTGAATGTCAACTGCGTCCCCGGTCCAGCTCCAACCATGGTTACCAAGAGTGTACAATCACATGGAACTGTGTAATATTGCATGCCATAGTTGAGTGTCAATACATATGGTGTCGTCACACCGGGTAACAGTTGAATTCCACCATAATTTGGATCGTTGTACGAAGAGTAGAGAGAAGAAGAGAGTGGACCAATGGCACCCTTCGTTCCCAGTGTACTGAAGATGAAACTATACGTCGATGTGATGTTGACATCATACAAGAATCCATATTTACACGTTGATGTTTTTGTCAAATTTAGATTATACGTTCCATATGTCGTGCTGGTGGATGAAATCACAAGTGCCATGTAAACCACTTGCTTTAAGGAGTACCCAGTTACACCGAATGTACTCGTGTTTGCCCCACACGTTGTTGTTGCTCCGAGAACCCATGGTCCACTGCTGCTACTTGAATGGTAAATCTTAACCGTGTCCCCACTCACGTACCCATAATATGTCCAATTGATAGCCAAGGATCCATTTGGAGACCCAAAGTATGATGGTTTTATATATGGAAGTTGATATGTGATGTAGAAACCCTGTGTAGTATTATAGGGACCCTGGGTTGTTCCAGATGGAACAGTGAGTGCCACATTGTATGAGGATCCAAGTGCCAAGTTTTGAATATTTGAACTTGCTGTAGACAGTGTGGTGGTGGCGTACAATGTAGATCCTGTATAAATTGTGAGTGGGTCAGTGCTCGAGTACCCGGTGTAGTTCCAAGAAATATTGATGCTGTTTGAAGTGAGAGCAGCCGAAGAGATGAAAACAGCAGCGAGAGTTCCCTGTGTGCTTATCGAATTGCTCGTATTGAAAGGTCCGTTGATTCCACCACCTGGAACCACAAGAGATACGAGAATCGAGGAACTTGTCAGAGTTCCAGATATGTTTGTGATTGTGGTTGGAGAAGATCCGCATGTTGTGTACCCACCGAATCCCCATGAAGTTCCAGCATTGTTTGAATAGTACACATAAAGAGGTTCCGTTGACGAGTATACATTTGAATTCCAACTGAGAGTGACATTACTTGAAGTGGTTGAAAGAGAAGTGATCAATTCTGAAGGGCTTGTGGTGCTTGCATAAAATGTGTTGCTGGTGTTGTAGGGCCCGATTGAACCACCTCCCGGAATGACTCCGGAAACCAGGTAGGTGCCGAGTGTTGATAAACCTGAAATGGTCACCGGTTGATTTGCACCACATGTGGTTGTTGTCCCTGGATTCCATGACGAACCCCCATCCAAAGAATAGTAGAAATTGAGAGGCTCGGAACTTGAATATGCAGTATAGACCCAGTAACAATTGATTGTCAGATCGGTTGGAACCAAGGAACTTATGATGACTTCGGGCACTTGAATCGTACTGTAAATGGTTTTGTTGATGTTGAAAGTTCCATTGAGACCCCCGTATGGAACCACGAGAGCGACACGGTACGTTCCGGTGAATTGAGGCACTGAGATTGTAACCGGACTCGATCCACATGTTGTTGTCACCGCCAAAAACCAAGCTGTGGTGTAATACCAAATTTGAAGAATATCAGTGGATACATAACTTGCATACGTCCACGGAACCACTATCGATCCCTGAGAACTCGTGAGAGTCCCGAGAGTGACCGTGGCTGGTGTGAGGTACACACCGGATGTAAATATGTTAAAGGGTATATTGTACGATGCCAATGTCGACGTGGCTGGAACCGCAACAGCCACATTATACGTCCCAAATGGTAATCCTGTGATGGTTGCAGTCTGTGCACCACATGTGGTGGTTACAGCCAAAATCCAGTTGGGTGTCGTGCTCAGAGTATAATAAACAAGGAGTGGATCGGTAAAATTGTACAACGTATATGTCCAATTGATTACGATGATTCCTTGACTCCCAACTCCAGTCACCGATGTGATGGGGGCGGTTCCGTATTGAAGAGAATTTTGAGGAGTTCCGCTTATGAGCGCCACATCGTACACCGACCACACTGTATTTCCAGGATCGAGTATATTGACTGTAATTTTCCAATTGGAATAACATACCGTTTTGAAACTTATCAGATTATTCACAAGAGGAACGCTGCTTGCCAACGTGGTATAACTGTATGTATTCGAAGCCTGAATGGTGTATTGCCCTCCTATATTATTGTCACTTATGTATACATTTGAGACAAAATTGGTTGTCCCAGACATTTCAATTGTGATGTATGAGGTTACACCACCGGTTGAGATCCAGGCTGGTGGGCCATTAAATCCTTTAAATGCATTGGTGAGTGATTGAATGTTACTGGATGCACCGAGAGTATACGTCGCATTTCCAAAAACTTTGTTGGACACCACGTATGCACTTGATGTGTTTGACGGTCCATATACATTGCTCAATTGGATGGGTGGAAACCGAGTCAAAGGGAGAGCAGGTGTAAATACATTTGAATTGTAATATGTGTTGATCAAATTTGTGTACTTGACCAGATCGTTTGCAGATGTTTTCCACGTGGATGAAACCTTCCCAGTCGAATCACACGTGAATATAAAATTGGTATTCGGTGGGACGGTAAAGTTCACCTGATTTGTATCCGTGACGGTTGTCGACACACTTGAAGTGTACCCGCACATGATCAAGTAGTGTGACACCGGGTTTTCATAAATCTTGGTCAGAGTCACCGAATTATTGGGGCTAAAATGAATATAATCGGTGTAATAGGTGGATCCGGATGTTTTGGAACCACAGTAATAGTACAATTGGAGATTATTTAAATTGTTCAATAACGTTTGAGTCACTGATATTTTGTACACACCATTGATTCCGTTGTAAACCCATATATTTTCAAAGGAATCTGTGGCCCACGTGTACTTTGGTAAATTGAAATTAAAATAGTATGGAGCCACACTCGGAACTATAGGAACTCCATTTATGTAGATGCTACTTGAGTTTGCACTGGTTGAAAAAGATCCATCATAATAAAGAACGTTGCTGGTTACTGTGTTTGAAGAAAAGTTGAAAACAAATGTATTGCTCAACACCGGGTCCAAGAATGAAACGTAGTTTGAAGAGTTGCAAAATTGAAAAGCCCTCAGAGATGAGGAGATGTTGTTTGAAAACACACTGAGTGACACCCCGGATGTTATGTTTAAAAAATTATAAGATTCCGTGGTGGCATTAAAGTAACTGCAATATACATTGGCGATATCTGTAAACAAAGCAATGTTGTAATTGCTAATCAGTTTTTGTGCCAATATGGTTGGTGTTCCAAAAGGAGGACTTCTCGGTAAGGAAACCACGTACCCATATGGTGTCTGATCGGTGTATGATATAATCATATTGGCATTGACGTCAAATTTAAGGTCCCATGCTATTGAGTTGGTTGCAATCGGGATGTATCCAAATCTTTGATGATATACACATGCATTGCTCAGAAGCATAACTATGTTGTTGGTTTGTGGATCAACTGCAACCGATGCGACATTTGACCCTGGAAACTGTATATTGATTGGAAATACTCTAGCCGTATAATAATTACATGCTATATTCGAGTATCCAGGTGAACTGAACAATACATTTTGAGCCGAAATGTCGTCGGTGATGTATGTGTTGGATAGATTTACGTTGCTTGTTATGGGCAAGGGGGACAAGAAATTTAGATAATAGGATGAATTGATGTAATTTTGATTCAGGTACACAGGGAGTGTGGGCAATGCAGAGATGGTGGTGACACTGCTATCTGCAATGTATTCATTGTTGTAAAAAACGGGAGCGCAGTTGGATTTGTTGAAATACACAAAGTTGTGCGTTTGAGCCCAGATGGTGATTTTTATCGGATCCACTATGGGGTACAAGGAAATTTCAAAACGTTGAGAATTGATTCTTGAAAAATTCATTTGACCACTTGCGCTATGAATATCGGATGGGTCAACGGCAAAGGTGTAAAGATAAATTGGGTCACTCGGAATACCTTTGTATCTCTTTAAAGGTTCTGCATATCTCAAGTAACTGCCCGGAAGATTGAATCTTTCAAACGTACTCCCCACATACATTGCAATGTTTTTGATATTTTGAATATACGTACCGGTGTTTAGATTTTGAACAGTAAAATACAACTGATAAACCGGTCCAGTGAATGTGGTGTTCATCTTTACGTTGGTACAGCTTCCTGTAGAAACTGTATACACGTCTTGAACATCTCGAACCCTTTGAAAAAACGTATCCCCAGGTGGATCCTCTATGAGCACATAATCCACCAAAAGATGACCCTTGATGAGCACTGGACTCCCATTTGAGTTGAAAGATATTCTCACATCGGGTTCATTCACCATGAAAAATCCCTTTTTGATTATATAAAATGGAATCTGGATAGTCACAAAAGAACCATTGACAAGTGAATTTGAAGTGGCGAGCTTTTCAAGGGGCATGTTCATCTCATTGTCAAGTTTAATAAATTCTCCTTTGAGAGACTCCAATACAGTTGAATTTGAAATGAAATCCACTTGGTTGATTATCGCCTCACCGAGTGTGTTGTTTCCAAAATTTCCACATATTCGAATGCTCGTAATCATGTCCCCCAACCTTGGAATGTGTATGGTGTAGTCACCTGAATTTGTGTAGAAATTTTTTGGAAATTCAATGGGTAATGTTTGTGTACACATTCTCTTCATGAGACTCATTAAATTCTATCAAGAAAATAACATCCCCGCCAACCCATTTTTCACTTTCAAGATGTTTAGAGTTTCAAAGTATACGTTTGAACTTGGTGCATTCACACTCACATCTCGTATCCTACTCATGTTGATGGGATTGAGGAAGAGTACACTTTGGCCTCTCAAAGGAATATTCACAAAATTTTCATAGGGCATGATGTTGGATGAATTGGAATCAAACATGTTTTCACCATTGAGTTTCAATGATGTGAAAGTATTGGATGTAAATACCTTGGTACATGGTCCCTTTGGTGTCCCACCTGATGTTACGGATGGAACAACTATAGTGTATTCACTGTTCGGTGCCGGTGTCGAGTCAAATTTTATATATGTGATTACGAGATCCATATCTATACCCGTCACCTGATTATAATCCAATTGTATCTGAACATCTTGATTTGTAATTGCACCGATTGGTATATTTTTTAAAATGTCGGTTTGAATGTAATAATATCTATCAAAAGGAACCTGGTTGGTTCCATCCCCTTCAATGAGGTTGAATATGGGTCTATTTTTATACGAGGTGGCAATTTCCTTTTTGAATTCCAAAAACTCAACCGGGATGGTTTGAACGAGTTGTTTTCCTATATATAGACTCACTGAATTTACTATACTTTCATATGCGGGATAAATGTTACTCGTGGCGATGTAATTTAATCCTTGGATAAACCCAGATTCTCGGAGAGTCTGTGGGCTCAAAAATTGATTGACATTATAAAGAGGTGAGGATTGTGAGAGGATGTACGAGTTGGTTGATATTTTTGTGAGATCCTTGTAATCGTACCCAAAAAAGTTGGCAACTTGGATCGAATCAAAGAGTAAGGAGACATATGAGCTTGGTGAAAGAGACTCTTGGGATGTTTCAAAAGGGAAGGAGAAATTGAAGCTATCATTCAAAAAGGATGGAAGTGCCATGAGAGTCTGAGTCTTGTATCCGATTGACCCTATAGATCCATTGGTGGAGTCTCCAAAGAACAAATTACCACATAGAAAAAAGTTGCCTATTGAAATGATTGGCATTTCATTCGGTTGGGGAGAGATGGTGTTGTTTACAAAAATATTACTCTGAATGTTTCCGAGTGCCACTCGATTTGTTATATTGACCCCAACGTCACTTAAAAAACTCAGATTGGTGTTGAGCCCGGTAATCGGATCCAAAAATCTGGTTACATAACACAATGTGTTTGAATATCGATTGGTGTATATCGAATCAACATTGGTAACAACCGAACACACGTTGCTGTCTCGATTTGTGTTTTGAAGAAACACGATATTCTTGTTCCCTGCAATCCATAAAGAGTTACTCACCGTGTAAGTGGATACATTCGAACTCGTTGTGTAAAGAGTGTCGTTAGAATTTACTATGATGGTACTCAGGTTGGTGAGCGTGACGAGTTTATTGGTTCTATAATTCAAATCACTCAGATCCACCTTTGATACAACGTTACTCGCACCGACGTATAAAAAGTTTTTAGGAGACATTGCCAAGGTGTACGGGTACACAAAACTGGTTGTGATTGTCATCGAAGCCCCTGTGTTTAGATTCAGTTGGGTCACGAGGTTATATGAACCTATGTATAGATAATTGTGCGTGGAGTCAAAGGCGAGCCCCTGTGGATTTACATAATTACTGGAAATCACACTCACCACATTCGAACTCAGATTGATTTTGGATATGGTTCCAGCGGATGAACTGGTTGCGTACAAGAGATTATTGGTTGTGTCGATTGCAAGTGTGTTGTAAGACCCTGTCACCACATTACTGACGGCGGTTGTTATAGTCTTGATTCCCGTGTTGTCTGAAAAGTACAGTGTGTTTCCGTTATTCACAAGACTTTTTGGACTCGAAAGTCCATAGACGTATAAATTTACTGCGTTGGTGCTCAGATTGATTCGGTATATAGCGGCTGATCCACTCACAACATAGAGGTAGGTGTTTGATAAACATATGGAACTCGGAAATGATATTGTGCTGTTCAAAAGGGTGGTGACGTTTGAACTCAGAGAAGTGAAGCACGCAAAATTGTACCCAATCTCCAAGTCACATATCGGATAATTGAATCCAGATGTTTTGAATGTACATTGACCAAATGCAGTTGTGGTGCCGACTCTTCCAAGTTGTCCAACGTTGTTTTGTCCAGATGAATATACTTTACTGTTCTTGTTATCAACCAGGTATAAGAAATCGGGACCAGCCTTTATACTGTCAATGAATGCCCCATTTGGGAGTTCGGTTGCAATCTGTGTAAAAGAGAGCTTAAAGGAACCAGGTGGGAGAGCCGACCCCAATTCTCCAACCGAATTGGTTCCAGTGGCGTATACATTTCCGGTTGCGTCTCGGTATATAGTTGAATAATTGCAACATTCTATATCCACAACACCGGTTGCAACCGCTACGGGCGTTCCAGTCACAGGAGCGCCACCATTTCCAAGTTGACCCTTTGAGTTGTCACCAAAGGTGTAGACGTTTCCAGTCACATCAAGAAAAGCAGCATGAGAAACTCCACATGAAATCTTTTTGGTTGTGAATGAGTTGGAAACCGCATTCAGTTGAACACTCCCGTATGCCGTCAAGGTGTTGTTGGTGTCCACGATCAATGAAAAGTTTGGCCCAGATCCAACGACCGATATATTTGGAACCAAGGCGTTGAATAGTTTCATCTGATTTACATTTATGTTTTGTGGAGTCACGGTCAGAATCGGATCGAGACTCTTTGTGGATGAATACACATACATGTTACCAGCTGGTGGATTTGTAAAGGTCCAAAAGTTGTCATTTGGGGTGGCGAGCCCCGGTAATTTCATTCGAATCGTCACATCACCTATAAAGTCTCCAAAGTATGGAATTGTCGCAATTCGATAGTCAACGGTATCAAATGGAACCACATATGTCTTTACGAGGTTTTGGGACTCGAGTTTAAATTGATTATTGAAATAAGTGAATGATGGATCCCCGGATAAAAATGCATCATGCATCCCGGTGACAGCTCCGTAGACCCCGTCGCTCATCCTGATACTATGTGAGTTTTTATTCTATTATTAAAAACTCGCAAATTAATAGATGAGTACTATTCAGTTGAGAAAGTTTGATCCTTCAAAGATTGGGAACGACAAGGTGTGTGTGGTGATTGGAAAACGTGGAACCGGTAAATCCACCCTGGTTACTGATCTTCTGTATCACAAAAGGAATATACCGGTTGGTGTGGTGATGTCAGCAACCGAAGAGGGGAATCATTATTATAAACAATTTATTCCAGATTTATTCATTTATGGGGATTATTCAAAAGATACAATTGAAAAGGTTATCGCGAGACAAAAGAAACTTGTGGCACTCAATAAAATGGATCCAGCATTTATACTTTTGGACGATTGCATGTACAATAAATCGTTTATGAAGGATACATGCATCAGACAATGTTTTATGAATGGGCGTCACTGGAAAATCTTCTTTTTGATGACTATGCAGTATTGTATGGATCTGAGTCCCGATCTCAGGGCGAATGTTGATTATGTATTTGTCTTGCGTGAGAATGTAATTCAAAACAGGGAGAGACTTTACAAGGCGTTCTTTGGAGTCTTTCCATCTTTTGATCTCTTTAATAAGGTGATGTCTGCGTGTACAGAAAATTTTGAGTGTCTCGTTCTTGACAACACGAGCAGATCAAATAAATTGGAGGATTGTGTTTTTTATTACAAGGCTCCGATAAGAAAAGGGTTCAGGATTGGATCCGATGCAATGTGGAAATATCATCAGAGTCACTACAAACCAAACGCAACCAGTAACCCAAATCTAGATAAAAAAACGAGCATTGTGAATGTTGTTAAGAAGTAGGCCGGACGACTACAGAGTAGTCGGCTAGACCCGAACCGGGTGAGGTGAAGCATCTTTCCACCCAAATTGAGACTTTTTATTATAGAAGAAGAAAAAGGCGAGTATCAAAATTATGATGAGCATCAGGTTATTTTGCATTTATTATTCGGCAACATTTTCCTTTGCGCGACGATCAATCTCATCCTGAACGCGCTGGTTGGCCAGTTTCACCAACTCGGCAACCGACATGTCTGGAAACTCCTTCTTGAGATCCTCCACGACATCGGCTGGATGGGGAATCGGTGGTACATCGGGCTTGTTGTAAAACTTGGAATTCTCATCACCTGGTTCGATGAAAGGTGTATCACTCCCCTCGAGTGGCTTGGCCAACATATCCTTCTTGCGCTTCTCAAACATGGCTGCAGCTAGACGCTGGTTCTCACGATACTTGGTCATGATATCCTCCAGCTTGTCGTCATTGTAGTGCTGATCATCAATGGCATCCATGTCGGGTGGAATGAGCAGCCACTTGTACATGTCAACCACAAAAATGTCAAAGGTTGCATCATCCCGCTGGAGACGCTTGGCGTGGGACTCCGCCTCTGAACGGGTGGAAAAGGCTCCACGAATCTTGATTCCAAACTTGTCATTCTTCTGAGGGCAACTTGGGCCAACGATGGAAAGGCACGCGAATAGCTGACCCGGAACGGTGATGTAATCAGTCTCAAGTGTAGACATTTGTATATTCTATATCGAAATCTTTAATTGCTGACACTTTACCAAAAACTCATCTTGTTCCCTCTTTGAAAGACTGCTCGGATCTTTGGTTTGGAGAACCTTGATTTCGGGTCCGGTGAGTGTCACTGCATTCAAGCGGTAATCTTCAAACGCTTCACATGCCAAAGGGACGATTGGTTTGATAGCCTCGTAAACCACTTTGGCCACGTTTGTAATCTCGAGTTGGGCATGATCATCCATTCGGAGACGCAAAAAGTGAAACAAGTTGTGAAGATTAATCTTCCAGTAAAACTCCGTCATGGTACACACCGGAAGAATGCCCCGAGCCAGTTCTTTGGCCACTCCGTAATCCAAAAGAGTCTTGTAGTTTTCAAAGGCGAGATTGCACGTGTTGTTTTGGAGGTTTACAAATGCATCATTTGTTTCGTTATCAAAAGGATCAGAGAAATCACTCCCTTGGTGGTTGATGACGGATTGCTTTCGAAACTCCACCGGAATGTAAAATTCATCCTCCTTGATTTGAGTATACCTCGCAGATACCTCATTCACACTTGCTGTGCGATGACGTAACCACTGACGGGCAACGTAGATTGGAACCTTGATGTGAAATTTAAACTCCACCATCTCAAAGGGAGTCGTGTGCCAATTGCGCATCAGATACCTGATGAGATGACGGGTCTTCACTGGATCCTCTTTATACCCAGCTTGATTATATGAAATTCGAGCCGCCTGAACAATCGAATCATCCGACCCCATGTGTTCCACGAGGCGTGCAAACATTTATTCAAAAGCGCTTCTCCTTTTTAAGGTGCATATCCTGGAACCGTTGAACCATCCGGATACACTGTGGTTGGAAACGCCTTGACAAAATCGGGGCACGTATCCTTTGTGCAATCAACATATTCAAAATCGGGATACTTTTTCTTTTGCAGAATTGTATATCTACACGTGTCTGATCCGTAGATGATCCCGTTCTTTTTTGGAGCCTCATCCTCCTTCTTTTCAACCACCTTGCGCTTCATAATAAAGAAGATTACAGCAATGGCAATGGCAGCCACTACGAGCAATACCAGAGTGATTTTCATTATTATTAATGCAAACTTTTAAAAATTTTTGACTTCTCCGCAACCGGGATCGAACCAGTGACAAATGGAGCTACAATCCACCGCTCTACCACTGAGCTATGCGAAGCTGACAGAAACACATGTTTTATAAAATTCTTCGTCTGTTACAAAACCGGAAGGTTTACCAATGGATGATGTCCCATTGGCGACTGCTTTACACGTGTTTATAAATTCTTCAGATGATAAATTCTTTTTACAATAATTACACGACTTGCAACATGAAACTACATTCTCTGGAATGTACCCCTTTGAATTATCCATACGGTCAATACCGTTTACACGAACAGTTAAATCCAAGTGACCGCAATAGTGACATGGATTTGTAAGCATATTTTTAGCTTCTGTATCATCTAGAGCCCATTCCAATTCGCGTTTAGTTGCACTCCTTTTGATTGCATCCAAACGAGAATTCACATTGGTCCGGTACCAGAGTGAAGAATGTTCCTTATTTTCAGATTTCCATAATCTATGTATTTCATTATTATGATTTCTGTATCCTTCTGGGTCAGCTGCTAAACGACGTGCACGAGACGCCTGTGAATACTCATTCCCCTTTTGGGCCATGAGTGCAGCATGTGCTTCTTTACGTTCTGGTTTTTCATCATTCTTTTTACCCTTGTCCCTGCATATTTGACACGTCTTGGTTGGTTGACCATGTCGACCGATAAACTGATCGAGTGGTTGTTCTGCACGTGTACAATTTGAACATTTTTGCATTTTTTATTAAAGCAAGTCTCTTCTTTAAATTGATAGGTGGTCTAATTGTGAACATCGTGAAAATAATGCTAGACCTCCCCTAATTACTAAA
>Ga0208871_1000221_pt1 | contig 20300 bp, 25 predicted proteins | sample CryBogCBE19Jun07_FD_184592 | JGI IMG/M metagenome (GOLD analysis project Ga0208871, IMG submission 184592) | Freshwater microbial communities from Crystal Bog, Wisconsin, USA - CBE19Jun07 (SPAdes) | ecosystem: Environmental > Aquatic > Freshwater > Bog lake | place: Crystal Bog, Wisconsin, USA...
GCTTAAGATTAAACCTTTTATCACTGTAGATCTAGAAGTCATAGCGTTTGAACCTGGTAAAACTGAAAGTCGATTTGCAAATACACTTGGCGGATTGGTTTGTCAGGGTACAGACCAAGGCAAGTTAATTCAGGTAACGGTTGGCAGTGGTTTTAGTGAAGAATTGCGTGATCAAATTTGGACCAATAGAGATACGGTAAAAGGTAGAATTGTTGAGATCAAAAGTGATGGTGTAACGCAAAATCAAGATAGTACATACAGCTTGCGGTTTCCAGTATTTATGCAGTTTCGAGGTTGGGAGCCAGGTGAGAAGATTTAATGACAACGGATACATTGCAGGACCTAATAAGTGCTAATTTTTGGGGCCCAAAACGTATTTCGTCTATTGATACACTGAGTAACCAAGAAATTTGGAATGCGGTGATGGCTAGAAAAAATAGACCTATTCGCCGAAAATTACAAAAGACAAATATTAATCTATGTTTTCTCACAGATTTGGCTTATAAAAAAGCTGAACACGTTGTAACATGTAATTTTGATAGGACCTGGGCAACGTTATCCTGGGAATACGATGATGTCTAATATGACAGATTATTTTTTTATTGGTTTGATTTTAATGTTACCTGTTGCTGGCATATTGTTTGGTGTAGTTTGGAATCTATTCAAATTTTTAGTTCGTGTTTTCCGAAATTGCTGCTATTGGTGGCATTATCGACGATACCGCATTAACAAACGTCAAAAGATTGAACCACTATTATGATTTGTAATGTTGAAAAACTGAACAATTACCAGCGGCCTGATATAATTCAATATGTGTATGATCACTGCGTAGCTATACAACCTGAACAACGGGTTGATCTCTATCGTATGACACAATGGTGCATTAATAATATAAGCGAAAGACGTGACGGTGATATCTTATTCGAAGCAATGGATGGACAATTGGACTATTTTGACGGAGATTGGCAGGATTTTGTCAATCATCTAGACTTGTCACAATATCTATTTTGGTTTTATAAAAAACAAGACAGAACATTGTTTACCTTGACATGGTTATAAAAGCATGCTAGTATAGTTCGTGGGAAGATTTATTTTATTAGATGAAATGCTTGACAATGATCACTGGTTAATTCCCGTAGATCTTGTTAGATATGACCGTCGCTACTCTCCGTGGCCTAATGAATTATTTCCGTATAATCTTACTGTTAGCGGTTATGCCATACAAAATGGTTATAATAGCATAAAAATGCGACGGTTTTGTGAACAACAGTGTCGAGGTGACATTGCTGTTGACAAAGTATATACTAATAGCGGCTATCGATTGGTGTGGCAATTTTGGTTTGAGCTTGAATATGACTATACATTGTTTGATAACGCATGGAAACCGTACATAATGGAAGCAACATAATGACACAGCGTATTGGATTTGCTTGCAAATATATGCTTGATGCTGATGTTAAGAAATCTAAAGCAATTTTAGAAGCCGAGCGTACGCTTAACACCGGTAGTACTACGGTTGCTTGGCTGAATCGTCAAACTAGAACTGTAGCAGAAGACAAACTATGGCAGGTGGTGCAACATAATCTCACCAGCGTACGCAATGTATTAGCAATAGTTGCAAAAATGGATCCAAGGCTGCGCATGATGCGGTTGTCTAGCGATTTGCTGCCAATGTATACTGAAAAAACTTGGGGATATTTTTGGCAACAACCGGATGTAAAAGCGTATTGCCAAAAAGAATTTGCTGTAATTGGCGATTTTGCACGCACACATGACATCCGTTTGAGCTTCCACCCGGGCCAATTTTGTTGTATAGTTTCTGATAAATCAGATGTAGTCATCAGAAGTATAGAAGAGCTTGAATATCATGCAACAATGGCATCTTGGATGGGGTTTTGTAAATCAAAATTAGATTTTAAAATTAATGTCCATCTAAGCGGTAAACTTGGTGTTGATGGATTTAACGCGGCATGGAACAAGATGAGCACAGAACTTCGATATACATTAACAATTGAAAATGATGAATACCAAGCAGGTTTAGACGATATTCTACTTGTTGGCGATAAAGCTGGGTTGGTTATTGATTTGCATCATAATTGGATTAAAACTGGAAAATATTTGTCTCCATTAGACGATAGAATACATACAGTAATAGATAGTTGGTGCGGACAACGGCCAGCATTTCATTATAGTCAATCAAAAATAGAAATCTTACAGCATTACATGACGTCAATACCTGATATAGAGATGCTATTGAAAAAATATTCAAAAACGGATTTGAGGGCACATAGTAATATGTATAATCATCAAATTATAAACACATGGGCCCTTAGTCATTTAGAATGGGGCGATATGATGGCAGAAAGTAAATCAAAAAATTTGGCAAGTCAACAACTCTTCAATCAGCTTGAGGTACCCACTTAAATCGCCTTTTACCGTCGTCGTCTATATACATCTCACGACGTAATCCAGCATATTTGATTTTTTTGTAGCAACTCCATTCATAGTTCTTTTTAATCTTGACTCTGCTGTCATGTTTAAATTTCTTTTGATTGCAATAGCAGAAAGTTCTTCTTTGCTGGGTTTTCTACGTGTTTTGGGTAAATACCAAGGTACATATTGGAGACTAGCATGAACCTTGGCCAACTTACAAATCCACTAATAACTATAATTGCACAGCGACCTGGGGTTGATATGGATGCTGTTACGCATGTTGGACCTGAGATTTCTCAACATCTCAACGCAATAATTAATCTTTGCGATCGTATACCAAACAGTCAAAATCTCAAAGATAAAATAGATGATTTACGATCACTTTTTAGCACATATGTCCCAATGCAAGACAACATGCTTGAAAAAGATAATGTTGCTGAAAGCGTGGTGCATCATTTAAATCAACAAGATCCAATGAATAAAAGTGAGATCAAAATACTAGGTGGCGCTGGTAGGTATACAATGTCAGGGTTACGTCGTAAAGCAGCTAGAGAGTCCGCCCAATTGGCTGACGACCTAACAAGTACACATGTTAATTATAAAGCAGCGTCGTATCATGTTAAACAAGTTGCTAATACAGTCAATACTATAGTTGCAGCACTTAGTGAATTTGAAAAAATAGGCATATCTGAAAATGACAGTGCCCAACAGAGCATTAAAAAATTAGAACATCAGTTAATTAGTGCAGTTAAACACGATAGATCAGTAGACTATGATGCTATAGATTCTATTATGAAACAAATTTGTGCAGATGATCATATTTCTCCAAAAATGTTGCATGACACATTTATGTCTGCCCACGGTACTACACCAGATAATTGGATCAAAAAACAATCAATTGTTGAGCAGCAGGTTAAACATGATGCATTAAAAGCAGTAGGTGTATTGCGCAACGAACTTGTAAAATATGGTCGAACTGGTAAGCCTATTACAGATGCTGTTGTAGAAAAAATTATGCATGAGGTATTGGCTAAAACGGGCCGTACAGATATGAATAGCTTGTTGCAAACGTGGAAAAGCAGTAAAGCAGGCCTAACTCCGTTACAATGGGCCAAACAAGCACCAGATATACATGACAGAAATATTCATAATACTGATATTAATGCACCTATAGACGAATCAATTAAAGATTTATGTATTATAGAAATGTATGAAACAATGAAAATTGGTCTTGGTGACAAAGCTTGGGTAGCAATTTCAAAACGATTAAAAGCAGAAGGTTACAATGCGCAACTTGTAGAAGATATTATTGATCGTGCTATAGTCCTTATAAATCAATAATACATACATTCTATACTTTAGGTCTGCATAAATATTACATTAGGATAATTAAGGGTGATATTATGAGAGCTCGAGAACTGTTTGAAACAAAACAAAAAGGTGCAGAATTACCAGATAGTTCTAGAGAAGCATTACCAAATGGTAGCTTAACACCCGATATACCATCTGATTATGAGTTTTATCGATTGTTAACAGCTCTAGCGGGCGTACCAGATAGCCCAGATATTCCCCTCAATAGTGTTTTACAAGATAAACCAATTGTTGTTCCGTATACACAATTAGAACACGATCAAGTGGTTAAAATGTTGAAAAAAATGAAACGAAGTCATGAGCATCTTACGGTTGCACCTAGTGGAGAGATGGAATCAGTTCACAAAATAAGTCCAGTTAGAGCGTTTAAGGATTATGAATAAATGCGCCTCATAGATCTATTTGAAGAATACACAACACCAGCATTGCGTCCAAATATTAGGGATACACTCTCCCCTACAGTTACTATACCTAGCTTACCTAACAGCAATGGTTACGATCAATATAGATATCTTTTGAATATAGCAGCAGCAGAAGCAGTATCAAAAGGTGAGGTTGTTATCGACCAAGAAAGCGCATTAAACCAGTCTATTACCATAGTTTGTTATGCTCCAGAAGAAATGAAAATTGTTGATGAAACTGATAAAATCATGGGTGTTAAACATAAGGTGATGGTAGCTACAAAAAGCAAGGAACCAGACTGGGTTAACGCAACCAGCACAGTACGAAAATTTATTGACTACAAATAAATTTACTTGACCCAACGTGTTGTGTATGCTATATGTTGTACAGCATAGGCATAAAGGATGCTGTTATTATGGGCGGTAACGTATTTGAGGGTAAAACTTCTAATATTAAATTAGAATACATTGACACTACACTGGCTGCGTATTTTGATGAACTAAAAGTAATTTTTCCAAAAAAATCTTCTATTTTTAACGAAGCACATTTTGTACCAGTCGGATCTGTTCGTAAAAAACTATATTCTGGTGACATTGATCTAGCAGTCTCAATAACAGATCTGTTAGATGATTCTAGCAGTGCTGATTCGATTAGTAACTGGGGGCTTGATATAGTCGAAGTTGAAAAAGAATTTTCAACTTTGGCAAAGCGTGCAAGAACCGCCACAGCACATCAGCTCCGTATAAAAGCATTCTTGAAAATATTAGCAGTCTACATTAACACACATGGTAGTAATCTCCATTGTGATGAAAAGAAGGTAACAGACGGGAATTTATTTGGGTTATATCCTCAGATCGATACAAATTGGCAGCAGTTAGACATTGGTGTACAAATTGACTGGATGGTGGGTGATATCAAATGGTTGAAATTTTCTTATTATTCTGCAGCATTACCAGTGGGATCTAACGTAAAAGGATTACACCGTACACAGTTAATGCTTGCAGCATTTCAAGTGGCAAATTTATCATTTAATCATATTAACGGGGTTAAAGATAAAGACACTGGACTTGTTGTATCTACTGATCCTGATGATGCACTTGCGCTCCTTGGTAATCGATTGGGGCTAAAAGTTATGCAACAGGATGCTGAAAACTATTATAAACTGCATGCGGTCCTAAAAGAAGGAATGAAGTTTGATGACTACAACCTATTGCTTGATGTTTATTTTAAAATATTAGATTCTACTCGTGCAGACATCCCTGATGATTTGCAAAATTTGTGGATAGCTCGTCAACACACACTTGGTCTTACAGGTAAGTTTCTACCTGATACGTCAAAATTAAGGGAATTTGTATAATGTCTGGGGTTACAGGTGCAGAACGAGTTAGGTCGAGAAATGACTTTCAACATTTTGTTAACAGTTATAAAGCACTGATAGGACAGTATCCCGGATTTTGCAGTATAGCAATATCTGGCAGCTACAATTCGAACATAAACAAGCAAGATTTTGGTGATATAGATCTTGTAACACATATCAATACAACCAAGTTAAAATCAAAGTTGAAGAAAGACTTACAGCAATTCTTTCTGCAACAACCTGAATCAATTATTGTACCGTTTAGCTCTGTAAAATATGCAGGCAGGCGCAGTTATAATTCAGGCGAAATTGTAACAGTACGATATTTTGACACTGATCTTGGATACAGTGTGCAGATTGACAACATCATTGCACTGGATACAACTGAAGCTGATTTTAAAAGAAAGTTTCTAGATTTTCCAGCAACTAAACAAGGTCTAATTCTAGGATTAGTAAAAATTGCCGCAGTTGAAACTGAACCTAACCTACTATTTGACAAGTTAGGAATTGATATCGATGCATTAGATCCAGAAGGAAATAAGTTCTATCAAGAATATGAGTTCAATCTCAGCAGTAGCGAACTACAACTACGAAAGGTAACCTATATTGCAGGTACATTTCAACAGGATAGCAGAAGTATCCTGTGGACATCGCGCAACATGCAACATTTAGAACAGCTTCTATATCAGTATGATCTCACGCAAAACTTTGATAATCTGCTAGAAAATACCAAAATAATGTTGCATAATCCTCGTAGCTATAAACGAATTACCGGAGTGTTTACAAGCATGGTAAGTGTGAAGTCGGGAGAAGTTGGCACAAAAAAAGGCGAAGAAAAGACCCTAGCGATTGGCAAGATTTATACTGCATTTGAGGAGCATTGGTAATGTCGAACAATGGTAAAATGGTTGTTATTTTTAGCGGAAGATTTCAACCATTCCATCGAGGGCATGCAGCTATGTATGCAGCATTGCAAGAACAGTTTTCTGATGCAGATGTTTGGATAGCAACTACTGGTAAAGTAGCTACTGATAGCCCTTTTAATTTTGCCGAACGTAAGTATCTTGCAGAATTAATGGGTATACCAGGAAATAGAATTATGGAAGTGAAAAATCCATATATTGCTAGTGAAATACTTGCTAATTACAATAGCCAAACGGATACAGTTATTTTTGCTGTAAGTGAAAAAGATGCTGATAGACTTAAATTTGGATTGAAAAAAGACGGCTCGCCTACATATCTACAACGATATGAAACCAATCTACCAATGAAAACATTTGATACAAATACTGGACATGCATATGTAGCAATAATGCCGGTTGTACCTTTTAAAATTGCAGGTAGTTTGATTACAAGTGCTACTGATATTCGAGCTATGTTAGTTGATGATAAATTAAAGCAAGCAGTTTTAGAAGATTTGTATGGCAATAATGCTCAGCAAGCTGCTAGCATTATTGCCACGTATTTTGAAGTTTATGCCTGCCGCACAAAATAATGAATTCGGTTCTTGGTGCTTCCAAAGTAGTCGGCACAACACTGAATTACGTCATCATTATTAAATTCCCGACAAGAAAAAACATCCAGATAGAAGCTGGTGTTGCCGTTGCCATCGTCTTCAACAAAATGACAACAAATATTTGAAGTTTCGATGAGCTGTACCAACGTGTAACCAGCCTTGTTACCTGTACCAAATCTAACTACTTGTGGTTCTCCAAATGCAACCATATCGATGCGTTTAACTAGATTTTTAGCAAATTCTGTAATATTTTCTCCGCTGCTTATGGCCTTCAAATCAGCTCCGGCAGCATCCAATGCTAAATGGTATCCCCAATAGTTGCTCATCTCATGTAGTCTCCTTTAAAAATAAGGGTTAGATGGTATTTATAATATAGCATTACAAAAGATGCAATGCTACATAAATATCATACACCAAAAAAGGTTAAAATGCTATGAAATTATTTGATTTTTTAGATCAACATCCTCTTGATAAACCTACATCAACTCCGCAGGCTCTAGCCAACAAGTACAATGTAGACGTTGACGAAGTTATACGTCAATTAGATCGAGGTGTATCGGTAGAAATGGAACATACTAGTGATCCAAAAGTTGCTAGAGAAATAGCATTAGATCATTTAGGTGAACGTTTAGATTATTATGAACAGCTGGCAAAAGTCGACGAAGAGAAGGACGACCAACCGTCACATGCTCCATACCCGGGTCAAAGTTCCGGTAGACTGAAAAATTATATTAAACGCAAATATGGCGGTGATATATCGTGCAGAAAAGCAGGGAGTGTATTACGTGATCCAGATGCTGGCAATTTTTACAAAAAACGTGCCAAATGGTATCAAAGTCTACACTGTAGTGGTCGCCGCCAAGTAAGAGAAGAAGACGACGACGGTGCTGCGCTAACATGTTTTGATATAGACGATACATTGATGCGCACTTCTGCTACAGTTCATGTTAAAAAACCCAATGGGACATCAACAGAACTATCAGCGTCAGAGTTTAATGAATATAAGTTAAAACCTGGTGAAGAATTTGATTTTGGTCAATTCAACGACGCTAAGTTATTCCGTGCCACTAGTCAACCAATTGAAAATTTATGGAGAACTGCACAATCTACACTCAGCAATTTAGGTAAACGTCCTGGCTCTCGTGTGGTAATTGTTACTGCGCGCAGTGATATGGATGATAAGGACGAATTTCTACAAACATTTCAAGATCATGGTCTAGATATGAGCAAAGTGCATGTATTTAGAGCAGGAAATTTAGATAAAGGCACCGGACCAGAAAAGAAAAAAACCATAATACGTAAACTTTTAAACAATGGTGAGTTTACGGAAACTCGATTATTTGATGACCACATAGAAAATCTCAAAGCTTTTCTGTCACTTAAAGAAGAATTTCCAAATATTGTATTCAAAGCATATCCCGTAGCATCAGGAAAAATTGGTCAGCCAATTATTGTGTAATTACAACATAATCCGTTATGTTTAATCATAATCTGAGGAATTCCATGCCATTATTGATTGCACATAGAGGACTATTAAATGGTCCAAATAAAGATAAAGAAAACACGCTGTCAGCGGTTCTATCAGCTAGGCAGCTAGGGTATGATGTTGAAATTGATTTATGGTTCCAAGATGGTTATTGGTGGTTGGGACACGATAAACCTCAATACAAAATAGATTTTGATTGGCTGCGAATGATAGATAGACGAGATTATCTTGATACCCATCATTTGTGGATACATGCAAAAACCATTCAAACTTTGTATCAATTACAAAAACAGCGGTGGCAGAGTCACATATTTTTTCATGAAAACGATCCGGTCGTATTAACCAATACAGGATACCTATGGACTTATCCTGGTCAAGAATTAACACAGTTGAGTGTTTGCGTGATGCCTGAATGGACAGATGCTATATTACGTTGTAAGCAATTGAATATATATGCATTTTGTAGCGATTTCATATATGACATACAAACGTCTTTATTAGAATCTAATTAGGCAATCTCCGTTCTGGTAAATACTGCTGTATTGATTTAGGATGAAAAATGCAAACCACCATTCTTGTAGCTGGAGTTCTTAACCAACCATTTGGCAGCTGGCCAGCAGCTAGTACAAGCAATGACGGTGGGATTACCTGGACGTCAATTACTTCACCTTTTGCCAAAAATGACTTTTGTACAAGTTTGGCCACCGACGGTGTTACCACAGCTATAGCTAATGAACGCGGATATCTAGCCGTAACTTCAAATATGGCCAATTTTGTGCAAGTTGTTATCAACGATGGATTTGGTACAACTAATTTAGCACAAGCAAAAGACGCAACAGGTGCTGATAGGTGGCTAGCTGTTGGCAGTTACAATTATATTAATGGTTACGGTCCTTATCCACCATTTTCTGAAGTAGCACAGATATATCTATCTACGTCAGCATCCTCTGGGTGGCAATTAGCGTGGACACATCCCAATTCAAATACAATATTCTATCAAATAGCGTATTTTAAAAATGCACCAATTGCAGGAGTTACTCGTGCAAATGTTTGGGTTGCAGTTGGTAATAACGGTACAAATGGCGGCGATATTTGGTATAGCCTTGACTACGGATATTCTTGGGTAAATGCTGTCATTCCGACCGGAGTTGGTATAATCTATAGTGTTAACCTCTATCAATCTAATGGAATATACAATTGGTATTGGGGATGTAACGGGACTGTTTTCATTTCATCAACACTTAGATCGTCAGAATGGGCCGAGATAGGTGGTGTTAATTTTGGAGATAAAATTACAAGTATAGTAAAAAACGATGTTGGAGAAATGATACTAAACGGTGTAAACAATTTATATATTTCCACCAACGGTCTTAATTTTACAAAATTTAACCAACCAGGATATGTGTTTAATAATATATTGGTAGTTGCTTATAACTCTGGATATAGATGGATAGCGTTTGCTCGTAGCACTCTTACACAGTATACCATGTGGTATACTGATAATCTCACATTGTGGATTCCGTGGAATAATGGTATAGAAGTGCAAGGTTCTGCGGCTGTTGTTAGTTAATTGACATCATGTCTGCAAAGCTAGCATGCTAGTGTTACTTTACAAAAGGAGTATATCATGTCAATAGGTTCACTATCTTCTGGAGATAAGGCACGCTTACAGAGTCTTATCAACGAGGGTGTTCAAGCAATGGTTGATATTGCAGCTATGAAAGACGGTCTTAAGGAAACAATTGAAAATATTGCCGAAGAGCTAGATATCAAAAAGACAGTGCTAAACAAAGCCATTACTATAGCATTTAAGAATAGTCAAAATAAAGACAAGTTAACTGAAAGCCGTGAAGAACTTGACGAAGTTGAACAGGTATTGATGGCTGCTGGTCGCGCATAATTAAATATGACAAAATGGATATTCATAACTGGGGGCAACGGCTATATAGGTAGTCATGTTGCTGCTCAGATTAAAGATACAACTGATTATTCAGTTATGTTGATTGACAAACGAGCTAAACAGTTACCTCATACCCAACGGTATTGCGACGTACTTATTGATGAAGATTTTGCCAGTCAAACTGTACAAGACGCTATTCAACAATATCGTCCAGAAGTGATAGTACATCTAGCAGCTGATAGTACAGTTGGGCCGAGTATGTTGAACCCTTATGCAACATGGCAAAATAATGTGGTTAAAACATCTGAACTATTAGAATGTTGTGCTAAAAATTCTATCAAGAATATAATTTTTGCTAGCTCAAGTTCTGTTTATGCTGATCAAAATGTAGCTGTAGACGAATCAAGCCCGCTTTCACCTTACAGCCCTTATGCATCTACTAAGATGGTAGGTGAAATGATGTTGAAGGATTGGTTTGGCGCGTACGGTATACGCAGTGTAAGTTTTCGATTTTTTAACGTAGCAGGTGCTCATAACAAATATGATTTGGGCGAATTAAATGGTAGCTCACATCTTTTAGCTAAAATTATGGAATCAGCAGTTCACAGCAATGATTTTACTGTGTATGGCAGAGACTGGCCAACGTTCGATAAGACTGCTATACGGGATTATACACATGTACTAGACATAGCTGATGCTATTATTAAAGCAATAAATTGGTTACCAAATAATCCGGGGTCTCATATAATGAATCTTGGCGGCGGACAAGGATATAGTGTACAAACGGTTATTGATACTACTGAAATGTTACTTGGAAAAGAATTGCCATATCGCTATGGGCCTAGAAGAGATGGTGATTCGGCTATGCGATTCTCTAACAATGACAAAGCTTTGAAATTACTAGGATGGCACCCTTTGAGATCTATTAATGATATTATACTTGATGGATTTAAATGGTATAACAGTGCTATGTATACAGCATTGACCAGAGCTAACATAGTTTATTAAAATATCATCATTTTAGACATAGTTTTGCACAACTGCTGCGGTGTAATCTTTTGAGTATTGATTTTCTTTTAACACTATTCCCTGTTAAAAGTAACATAACAACTATGATTGTATGATATTATAAACTTTTAATGCATCAATATCAGTAAGTTGGTGTTGAATAGGAAATAGAATTTCAATAAAATTGTCGTATAATATTAGATGACGGAGAAAAGTAACTGATGTATATAGATGCATTTTTAGAACGCGAAAAAAATCAAATACTTGTTGTTGAACGTAATAAAGTTGGTAAAAGAATTTATAATCAACATACAACAAAATATTCAGTATATTGGCCTGGTGCTAGAGGTAAGGTACCAAATATATATGGTCAATTGTGTGAAAAGTTTCATTCAACTAAGCTAAAAGAATTCACTAGAGAAATCAGCATGCTGCCAAAAACCAGCTTGCACGAAAGTGATATAAATCCAATATTTCGGTGTTTGTACGACAATTATAAAAATGTTCCAAATCCTGAATTACATGTAGCATTTTTTGATATTGAAGTGGATTTTGATCCACTTCGAGGTTTTTCTAGCCCGGACGACGCATTTTCGCAGATAACAGCTATCTCAGTATATCTCAATTGGTTAGATAGAAATTTTACTATGGTAATTAAACCAAAAGCTATGTCTAAAGATGTAGCTGAGGATATTGTGAGCAAGTTTGAAGATACTATTTTATGTGACAGTGAAAAAGAGCTGTTAGAACTTTTTCTCGGTCTTATAGACGACGTTGACATTCTAAGTGGCTGGAATAGCGAAGGGTTTGATATACCTTATATTCACAATAGAATTGTACAGATTTTGGGTAAAGAAGAAACACGTAAACTTTGTCTTTGGGGTAAATTTCCAAAAAAGAGAGAATATGAAGCATATGGTCGACTAACCACTACGTATGATCTTGTTGGGCGCGTTCATATGGATTATCTTCAATTATATCGTAAAAATACCTATCACGAAATGCATAGTTATCGTTTAGACTTTGTGGGCGAATATGAAGTAGGTGATAAAAAAACTCACTATGAAGGCAGTTTAGATAGTCTATACAATAATGATTTTGAAAGATTCATTGAATACAATCGCCAAGACGTAATGCTGCTGGTTAAAATTGATGCAAAGAATAAATTTATCGAACTTAGTAATAATCTTGCACATGAAAATTGCGTATTGTTAGCAACTACAATGGGTGCCGTTGGACTAATTGACCAAGCTATTGTTAACGAGTCTTGGGATTTAGGATTCGTTGTTCCAAATCGCAAACACGACAATCGCAGAAGTGAGGCATCTGATGATGATGAAGATGATGTTAATATATCAGGTGTGGTAGGTGCGTATGTTGCAGATCCAAAAGAAGGAATGCATGATTGGATCGGTGGTGTTGACATCAACAGTCTATATCCTTCTGCTATTAGAGCATTGAATATGAGTCCAGAAACTGTAATAGGTCATATTAGACCAGAAGCTACTGACAAATTGATATACAAGCGGATGAAAGATGAAAAGAAAAGCTTTGCAGATGCTTGGAACGGGATGTTTGGTACACTTGAATATAATTGGGTAATAAATCAAGATCTAACGCCGGTCACAGTAGATTTTGAAGATGGATCAACATCAACGGTATCTGCTAGCGAATTGTATGATCTTGTGTTTAACAGTGGCAAAAAGTTAATGATATCAGCTAATGGTACAATTTTCAGCTGGGAAAAATCAGGCATTATTCCCGGATTGTTGGCTCGATGGTATGCTGAACGTAAAGAACTACAAGCATTGATGCGCGAGCATGCTAAAAAAGCAGACGAAGAAACTGATCCAGATAAAAAGAAAGAATTAAAAAAGCTGGCAGACTTTTATGACCAGCGTCAATTGATCAAGAAAATTTTGCTCAACAGTTTATATGGAGCTATTGGAAATCCGGGCAGTCGATTTTATGATCCTCGTGTAGCACAAAGCACAACCTTAAGTGGTCGTTGTATTGTGAAGCACATGCAGAGTAAAATTAATGAAATAATTGCTGGCGATTATAATCATCTTGGTATTAGCTGCATTTACGGCGACACCGATTCTGTTGATTCTTCATCAATTATCAACACTTCAGTTGGCAAAAAAACAATAGAAGATCTATTCTTAAATGGTAATTTATTCTGGAGCGAGAGAGACAAGGAATATTCTGTTAATGATCAAATCAAATTAATTGGATATGATCATTCTTTGAAAACAGCTGATTGGAAAAATTATAATTACGTTTATCGACATAAGGTATCCAAAAAGAAATACCAAGTTAGTACAACAGATGGCAAAAGCGTGATTGTTACTGCCGATCATTCGATCATGATACTTACCAAAGATGGACAGCTTGTAAGCAAGAAACCTACCGAACTTTCTATCGGTGATAAGGTTATTTCGTTGTGAATCATAACACGGCTTCTATTGTGAATAAATAACTCATAATAGGAGCGCATAATATGCCAAAGAAAATTGATAATATCACCGATGTAATAAACTCAGCTAGGTTTAGAGCGGCTACAAATCAACGATCATATTCTCAATCTGAGATAGAAAAAATACAAAGGTTGTACGACTACATCATATCAAACAGATTATCTTTAACCAATGGATATTACAATACATTTTGCCATTTAGTATCACATGATTTAGACGATCTTGCTAATAGATTTGATTTTCTAAGACAGAACAATACTAGGCGGACTAAAGAAACATATATGGCTAGATATGGCAATGAAATTGGTTTAGAAAAATGGGAATCTTATCGAGAAAAACAAAGAGTCAAAAATCTTTATGAAACCAAGAAAGAAAAGTACGGATGGTCTGTTGAAGAATTCAACGAATTCAACCGGTCTCGTGCCGTAACCCAGGAAAAATGTATAGCTCGTCATGGAGAGCAGGTTGGCCTGCAAATATGGGAAAATTATATTGAGAAACAAAGATACACTAATACTTTAGATTATTTTGAAAAGAAATACGGACTAGATGGATACCAAAAATGGATCAACTACAATCAAGAAAAAGGTAAATCTTCTAACATAGATTGGATAATGTCAAAATATTCAGTAGATAAAACAACAGCTTTAGAGCTCTTATCCAAAAGAAACAATAGAGGATATACTTCTAAAGCCGAACTCACATTTATTGAATATATAGAAAGTAGTCTCGGTGCATCACTTCAATATACAGTAAAGACCAATCAGTTTTGTATATGGAGCGACGTATTGCAATCTCCATGTTTTTATGATATAACAGATAGTCAACGTATGAAAATTATCGAATTCAATGGCGATTATTGGCATTGTAACCCATTGATGTATGACTCTTCGTTTTACCACCCGCATCTCAAAATGACAGCTAACGATATTTGGGCATATGATTACGATAAGATAAAAGCTGCAACTACCAGAGGTTTTTCGTTAAAAATAATCTGGGAAGCTGACTTTATAAAAGATGCAAACACTGTAATAAAAGAGGTTGTAAAATGGTGGAACATTACATAACAGAGATATCATCTGTTGAAGATCTTGGGGAATTTGAAGACGACTATGTATACGACGTAGGAATGGATACAAATCATCCATATTTCTTTGCTAACGGATTACTAGTCCATAATTCTGGGTATTTCTCTGCATATCCTGTGATGAAAGATCTGCCAGAATTTAAAGATTTTGAATGGACTAAAGAAAATGTAACAGATCTTTATGACAAGATTGGAGATATGACCAACGTTAGTTTTCCTGAGTTTATGAATGCTGCATTTAACTGTCCTGAAAAGAACGGTGCTATTATACGTGCTGCACGTGAACTATGTGCTATTAAAGGATTGTTTATCACTAAAAAGCGTTATGCAGTTCTTATCTATGATAAGGAAGGCAAGCGTAAAGACACTAATGGCAAAAAAGGTGAGATCAAAGCAATGGGGCTTGATCTTAAACGTAGTGATACACCAAAAATTGTTCAAGACTTTCTCAGTGATATTCTTGTTGATGTATTAACAGGTAGTACAGAACAAGATACTTTGGGGAAAATTTTAGATTTTCGCAAGGAATTCCGCAGCTGGCCCGGTTGGTCTAAAGGTTCTCCAAAACGTGCTAACAAAATTACACATTATCAAAATATGATAGACTCTCCTAATAGAACTGGTATGATCCCAGGGCATGTGCTGGCTAGTATTAATTGGAATAGATTAAAAAAAATCTATAACGATCATTACAGTATGCCAATTCAAGACGGATTTAAAGTTATTGTGTGTAAGTTGAGACCAAATCCGTCAGGATTAACGTCAGTTGCATATCCAGTAGATGAGCTAACATTACCACAATGGTTTAAAGAATTGCCATTTGATGACGAAGCAATGGAAGCTGCATTAATAGATAAGAAGGTTAAAAATCTATTAGGCGTGCTTTCGTGGGACCTTGATTCTAATAAAGAAGCCAATAGCTTTGGCGATTTATTCAGCTTTTAAAAAAAAGGAAAGAAAATGACTGTAAAACCTAAGACACCTAACATATACTACAATCCAACAGAGCTCAAAACACTAGTTGACGCGCTCAATGGAGCTCCGTCATACTTGTCAAAGCGATTCGTTCTTAAACATCTCTGCGGTTGGACCGACGAAATGATTTCTGAAAATATGCGTCTTAAACATGAAGAGGAAACACAAATGAAAATTGGAGAAAAGACATGGCGCTAAAGGACTGTGTAAAAGACCTTACAACTTATGTAACTCCGATAGGTTTTTTTGATAAGATTAAGGTAACAGCCACTTCTAAAGATATCACGGTAGAAGCTATGGAAAAGGAAAAAGAAGTAATCCTTAAAGGTAAGTTTACTCAACCTTTGGCTGATTTAGAAGGTGAGTTTGGGCTTAGTAATCTAAGCCTATTACAAACTATTTCTAGCGATTTAGAGTTTTCTAACGATGACAGTAAGATAACCGTAACTTATGAGACTAAATCTGCTGAAAGGGTACCAACTGAATTAGCTTATCAAAACAAAAGCAAAAGTCATATTAATTACAGATTTATGTCTAAACAGTTATTACCAGATCAACCTAAGTTTCTTGAACCAAAGTGGGATGTGGTAATTACCCCAAGTAAAGCTAATATTCAGCAATTTGCATGGGTGGCAAATGGTCTCAGTGCGTATGAGCAGTATTTTATACCTAAGATTGTTGATGGAGATTTAAGATTTTTTATTGGTGAAGATGATGCTGCTACCCAGCGCGGTGGTGTTGTGTTTGCAAGTGACAGAAAAGAAACTTTTGATTCTGGTCACAAGTGGAAGATTGTACAGGTGTTGTCGGTACTCAAAGCAGCAGATACATGTGACTGCGAAATGGCATTTTCAACAAAGGGTGCAATCCAAATTACACTTAATACAGGTATAGGGACATATCGATATATTTTTCCAGCTAAGGTGCGGTAAAATGATTTTAGAGCTTGGTTTAAAAGCCAAGCTCTAAACTGTTTTGAATAAATATCGAGACATGAAACATAATAAAAATCATTACAGAACTATTGTCATTAGTGATTTACACATGGGAAGTAGGAGTTGCAAAGCAACACTCTTAAATGATTTTTTAAAAAATCACTCATCAGATTATCTCTATTTAAACGGAGATATTTTTGACTGCTGGAAAATTCAGCAAAATAAATGGCACTTTGATTCTGCACAAAGTAAAGTTTTGCGCAGATTGCTTAAAATTAGTATGGGCAGTACTAATGTTGTTTATGTATTAGGAAATCATGATGATTTTTTTCGTAATTTTATCCCATACAACATCAATCTTGGTAATATCAAAGTTGTAAATGAATGTGTTCATATTGATGCTAAAGGCCTGCGCTATCTTGTAACACATGGAGATTTGTTTGACACAGTCACTCGTGTGCATAGATGGGTTAGTTTTCTAGGTGATAAAGCTTATGACTTATTGCTTAAATTAAACGGATTTGTAAATAATTGTCGTAAATTAATTGGGTTACGATATTGGAGCCTTAGTCATTATCTCAAAACCAAAGTAAAACAAGCTGTAAATTTTATATATGAATTTGAAGATACCCTAGCCAGCTATGCTAAAAGTAAAAAATACGATGGTGTTATAGTAGGACATATTCATGTGGCAGAAATTAAAAAAATAAATGGTATTATCTATATGAATTCAGGTGACTGGCAAGAATCATGCACAGCATTGGTTGAGGATTCTGCAGGTAATTGGCAAATCATAAAATGGCATAAAATTAACAGCATAAATGATATAAATTGCCAACCACTATGAGAATAGCATTAGTAACTGATACCTGGGACAATGTAAACGGTGTTGTTACAACCTTAAGAGCCACTGTGCGAGAACTTGAAGTTCGAGGGCATGAAGTAAAGGTAATACATCCGGGACTTTTTAAAACCATTCCTGCTCCTAGATACCCAGAAGTGCGATTAAGTTGTAATTTATGGCGCGTTGGGCCAATGTTAAGAGAATTTTCACCAGATGCTATACACATTGCAACGGAAGGTCCGTTAGGGTTAGCAACACGATGGTATTGCAAAGTACGCAAACGTCAAATACCTCACAATACAAGTTATCATACAAAATTTCCAGAATATTTAAAAATACACTATAAGATTCCTGTTGCTATTGGTTATTGGTTGATGCGTGTATTCCATAAATTCAGTCATAAAGTTTTGGTAACAACTCCTTCAATTAAGGCAGAACTTGAAGAAAGAGGTTTTAAAAATTTAGTAGTTTGGAGCAGAGGTGTAGACCAATCAGGGTTTAATCCTGCTGGGCGTGTTGCAAATTTAGCCAGTAAACCGGTACTATTGTGTGTAAGTCGTGCAAGTCCAGAAAAAGGTTTAGATGATTTTTGTGCGTTAAAAACTACTGGTACAAAATTATTAGTAGGTGATGGTCCTTATCTAGAATATCTCAAGAAAACATATCCTGATGTAATTTATGTTGGTTATAAACAGGGAGAAAAGCTACGGCATTATTATGCAAATGCAGATGTATTTGTTTTTCCAAGTAAAAGTGATACATTTGGTGTTGTAATGATAGAATCTATGGCATGTGGTACACCTGTTGCTGCTTATCCTGTAACAGGACCAATTGATGTAATAGTACCTGGTATAAACGGAGTACTTCATGATGATTTATCCGTGGCGATCAAAGGTGCTTTAATGTTAGACCGAGGGAAAGTTGCAGCCAGCAGTAAAGAGTTCTCATGGGATAGTTGCACAACAATATTTGAAAGCAATTTGGTTAAAATACCTGTTCAATAAACAACTTGATTGCACCAAACAAATTAGATTATTATCACTAATAATGCAAAAGGTGATAATATGACAACAGAACCAACAAGTAGAATGATTTATATAACCTTCCAACGTGAAGGTATACACAAGTATCCAGCTGCCCTAACAGATCCAGCATTAGAATTTGTACAATTTTTAGGCTATCCACATCGTCACATATTCCATTTCAAAGTAGGTATCTCCGTCGAGCACAACGACCGTGATATTGAGTTCATTCTCTTCAAGCGATGGGTTGAAAGTCTATATGGAGACGGTACTCTTGAACTAGATTTCAAGAGCTGCGAGATGATAGCTGAGGATCTCTACGCTGTTATCAACGCTCGCTATCCAAATCGCACTGTCAGCATCGACGTCTCAGAAGATGGGGAAAACGGTGCATGGTTGATGTGGAAGGTTTCGTGAAAACCTGCCCAAGATGCAAGGTAACCATGGGCAACGGTGTTGGAATAAACCCAACACGGCCTGATGAGTTAAAACGCGCGCTGAGCGGACCTGAGCCGTGGATTACCGCAGATCAACTGCGTCTCAACACAGTGTGGAAATGTCCAAAGTGTGGACACAGCATAGACATGGTAAAAGAACCAGATGAGCATGATACCCATATAAATGATCATGATAATATTGCATGAATTTCCCATGCAAGTGACATAGAATTGGTATTTTGATTTTAGCTGTGAGTGTTTCTGGTAATAAAGAGTAGTTATATTGTTGGATATGTATTAGTGACGCCTCAACAATGAACTTAGATTTAGTCTTCTTCCTCTTATTTGATCCGTCGTTTGACATCTACAACGCCGTTCAGTTATATGTATACATACAATCAATTATAGAGAAATACGCATGACAATTTGGATAGTACCAACGGAACCGGTGACAACTCGATATACGCGAGAATGGTATTACCACATACCTAAAATGATAGAGGGGATGGCCAACGATCGCAAGATGGAGGTTAATATTATTATTGTTGACGGTGAGCAGGTACCCCCTGTACCAACTCCGGGCGCATTCCTTGATTTTAGTGCAACTAATATATGGAAATCGTCGCAACTGGCAACCATTGCCGAAGAATTCCAGTATAGTAGGGTTAAAGCAGGAGACAAGTTCCTGTTTACTGATGCATGGAATCCAACTGTGATCTCAGTTAAGTACATGAGTGAGCTGCTCAATATCCCTGTTGAGATCCACGGTATGTGGCATGCTGGCAGCTATGATCCTCAAGACTTTTTGGGTCGTTTGATTGGTAATAAGCCTTGGGTTCGACATGCTGAAAAGAGTATGTTCAATTGCTACGATACTTCTTGGTTTGCAACTGACTTTCATATAGACATGTTTATTAACAACATGTTTGGACCATTTACGAACGAAGAGTGGGACGTTGACTTTGATGATGTTAAATCTAAACTTGTTACTAGTAGGAAAATTGGTCTAACAGGTTGGCCTATGGACTATCTGTTTGATGTGTTATC
>Ga0208871_1000224_pt1 | contig 20146 bp, 29 predicted proteins | sample CryBogCBE19Jun07_FD_184592 | JGI IMG/M metagenome (GOLD analysis project Ga0208871, IMG submission 184592) | Freshwater microbial communities from Crystal Bog, Wisconsin, USA - CBE19Jun07 (SPAdes) | ecosystem: Environmental > Aquatic > Freshwater > Bog lake | place: Crystal Bog, Wisconsin, USA...
CCCCGGCGCTACCCCGAGTTGTACCCCGCAATCGCCCATTACGTGTGCGCGGTCAGGTTGTACCCCTCCACCCGTAACGGTTGCACCCTCGGGACGCCGCCCCTTGCAAGGATCATGCCACGCTACCACCTAACGGTTGTGGTTCCATCTGTTGACGCAACTGTTTCTGAAATTCTCCAGTTCGGCAATAGCTCTGCAAGGCGATTAGAAGCCCCTGGGCGGGTTTTGCCGTTCCACCTTGTCCAGATACATAAAAAAGTTTTACGGGCGTCCTGGGCGATTTCAACTTTTGCGTAAAGAGGTACACCAATTGGTTGTACCCTATGCCCATATGGATTACACACAACAGTTTTGTATAATCTATCGGGCGATAGGTTTTTCGTTTGCCGTACCACTTCGTCCAAAACGTGGAACGGCAAACGCCAGGGAAACCGCCAATAAATCTAAATTTGGTTAGCGCAAACTGCTGAATAATCTTTTTGATGGGTTACGAAGGCGGCACGGGAAACGGCAGAAACGCGCCACCCCCGCTGTACTACTCTATCTACTAATCTAACTAATCTATTTTTAGGAAGACATCTCCACCCTAAAATTTTCCGCGTTCCACTTTTTCATCAGTACGCGCTACTGATAATCCATCGCCCAATGGCTTACTGGCGCTATGCGTTACGCTGTAAACCTCTTAGGCTCAAAATAGAGTACATACTCTATTTCGGATTTCACCCCAAAATCCGGGTTAGTCCCATATTTTCTGCGGCGCTTGCCGTTTAGATTACCTAGGATTACCCCGGGGTTAGTGGCGATTTTTGGGTTACTAAACCGGATTACCCACGCCATCCATCGGGCAGGTAACCCATCCCACCTTAGATTTTCAGTGGTTTGTGCTGATTATGGTTGCGCGTGCTGCGTATAGTATATAAGGTGTAGCGAGTAACCCATTGAATGAAGGATTACCCCATGCGCGTTCACTTGACCCTGAAATCCCACAATGTCAAAACCGGCTCAATACCTGTATCGACTACCTCTAGCGATACCTGCCCGGCATCCTGCCCCTTGCGCGACAGCAAAACCTGCTACGCCAAGGGTGGACCGCTAGCCATCCATTGGGGCAAGCTAGACCGAGGCGAGACGGGGATGGATTGGTCCGCTTTCTGTGACACTATCGCCACCCTGCCGCCGGGCACCCTATGGCGCCACAATCAGGCGGGGGACTTACCCGGCCATGATCAGTATATTGATTATGAAATGTTAGAGGCCTTGGTCTCTTCTAATGCGGGGCGCCGGGGCTTTACCTATACCCACAAGCCGGTGTTAGGGGCGGACTATTCGCACAATCGCTTGGCAGTCCAATATGCCAATGCCGCCGGGTTTACCGTCAATTTGTCCGCCACTACCCTATCCCATGCTGATCACCTCGCATCCCTCAATATTGGCCCCACGGTAACCTTGTTACCTGCCGACCATACCGCGCCTACCTTTCGCACCCCTGCCGGGCGCCCCGGCATTGTCTGCCCCGTGGTGACCGGCAAGGCGAAAGACTGCGCCACCTGCGGATTGTGCGCCATCGCCACCCGCAAAGTCATTATTGGCTTTCCCGCCCATGGCGCGGCTAAAAAGCGCGCTTCCGCCATTGCTGCTAACTGAGGAGTTTTGACCATGTCTGAGACACAATTGATCGCCGAATACACTAACGCCACCGCTGCTGAGCGGCGCTACAAGCCGGGCACCAAGGGGCGCCTGACTTGGGCCTACTTGCGGGTTGGCAGGAAATGCCCTTGCGGCGCAATGCTGGTCACTGGCAAGGCCCAGGCACGAAAGGAGGCAAAGGCCTTGGGTGCCATCTGCTGGAACTTCTAAGGCGAAACAGGGCGCCTTCTGCGTCCCGTCGGCCAGTCCCCTTTAATTTTGCCCACTTGACTTATTCAGTGGAAACCTCTTACCTTACCTGACCGGCCATTCCGGCCCAACCAGTGGAGACTATCATCATGGCTACCATCACTCGCGCTTCCCAACAGTGGGCTTCTCGTCCTGCCGACCAGCGTTTCTTGTCCCTGACCGAAATGCACAATTACAAGCGTACCCTGCGCATGCGGTCCCGGTCCGCCGTCGTCTCGTCCCGTGCCGTCACCGTGCTTGCCGACCCCGAGACCGTCGACCATACCGGCCTTGTCATCGCCGGCCCCAGCGGCGCCGCCTATGCCCCCACCCATTGGAGCTTCGGCCAGCTCGCCACCCTGTCCGGCGCTCCGGCGGGCTACCTGCGCAACCTCCCCGCCGAGCTGGCGGCGGACTGCATGAACTACGGCTTGAAGGTCAACCGCGACATCGAGGATGTCGGCCTGTTGCTGTCCCGTGCCGTGGGGTCCGGCGAGGGTACCCTGGCGGCTGCCACCGGCCCCCGCTATGGCCGCGTTTGGGATGCCGACGTCCTGTCCGCCTTGGTCGATCGCTTCGGCGATGGCATCACCGGCGACTGGCGGGTGCCCGGCGAGTTCGGCAAGGCTGTGGACGTCACCCGGCAAAACACCACCCTGTACGCCAGCGACCGCGACATGTTCGTCTTCCTGGCCGACGAGCAGCACCGGGTGGAGGTGCCGAACCGTCGCGACGGCCAGCCGGGCACCCTGGCGCGTGGGTTCTTCGTGTGGAACTCCGAGGTTGGCAACACCACCCTGGGCATCGGCACCTTCCTCTTCGACTTCGTCTGCTGCAACCGCATCGTGTGGGGCGCCGAGGGCTACAAGGAGATCAAGGTCCGCCACACCGCGTCCGCCCCCGACCGCTTCGTCGAAGAGGTCGCCCCGGCCCTGGAGGCCATGGCCACCAGCTCGACGGCGAACATCAGCAAGGCGATCGCTGACGCCCGCGAGGCCCGGCTCGACAAGTCGGTGGACGAGTTCCTGGCTTCCCGGCAGTTCAACAAGGGCCAAATCGCGGGCATCAAGATTGCCCACGAGGCTGACGAGGGGCGCCCGATGGAGACCCTGTGGGACGTCACCACCGGCATCACCGCCTATGCCCGCAGCGTCGGCCACCAGGATGCCCGCGTGGCCCTGGAGCGCGAGGCCGGGGCGATCATGGCCCTCGCCGCCTAAACCCTTCCTAGCCCTGCCAGGGCGTCCTGGCAGGGCATTTCTTTGACTGTGGAGACTTGACTATGAGTTACAAGCTTGAAGTGATTGCCGACAGCAGTGGCACCTGGGCGAGCAACGCCCTGGTGTTCGCCACCGCCGACGAGGCCCTGGCCTACGGCATCAACCTGCGCAGCCGGTGGTATCTGGTCCGCGAGATCCGCGCCACCGAGGTGCCCGAGCCTGCCAATTACGCCTTCACGGCTGGCCAGACGGTGCCCCTATGACCCACTGGATCAATATGACCCATGAGGACCGGGTGGCGCATGGCGCCCGGATCCTCGACTTCCTCATCACCCGTCGCGGCCACCCCACTGACCGCATCAGGAGCCCCGAGGCTGTCCGCCAGCTCCAGAACCACCTCACCTACACCCGCCGCGCCGTCCGCCGCCTCAAAGCCGTCCCGCCGGGCTACACCGGCTGGTGCGAGACATGGTTCGGCATCGGCCTCGACGGCAATCCATTCTTCACGCCGCCCCAGGGGGATTACACCGACGCTCTGGCGGCGGTGCTGAAGGACCTGCTGGCCTACGACCGGGCGAAGGAGTTCTGACATGACCACATTGCTGTTTTTCTGCGCCATGGCTGCCACCTTCGTCCTCGGCACCGCTGTGACCGCCATCGCCCACAAACCCCGCCGGGACGCCCAGGGCCGCTTCGCGCCGCCCTGCGGCTTCTCCCTGCTCAATGCCCTTGACGTCCTGTCGATGGCCATAGCAGGCTTGGTCGGGGGTATCCTGTTCATTATCGCCATCGTCCTGGGAGTATTCGCATGAGCCAGCTTGACATCTTTGACCACGCCAAGCTTGAGGATACCCGCGAGCTGCGCATCCGCATCACCCTGCTGGAGGCCCAGTTGCGCGGGTTGCAAATCTACTGCGAAGACCTGGAGGGCCAGCTCCGCAAGATGGTGAAGGAGAAAAAATCCACTTCCAACTAAACTCCCCTCTGGACAAACCAGAATGCCGGGGTCTATTGTGGATCCCGGCATTTTTTGTGGAGACGACAATGCAGTGGAGCGATTGGTACGCGCTGGGAAGCGCATCCCTGGTCTTTATCTGTGCAGCCGTCATCATCTTTTATGGGGACGGCAAATGAGACTGATAACCCTGGATTTTGAAACCTATTTCGCCGACGACTATACCCTTAGCAATATGACGACCGAGGAGTATGTGCGGGACCCGCGCTTCAAGGCGCATCTCGTCGGTGTCAAGGCCTGCAAGCCGAATGAGCAGGCCGCCATCTGGCTGCGCATGGATCAGTTCAACACCCCGCAGATGCGGGAGCTGATCAGCCAGTCTGCCGTCATCGTCCACCACGCTCACTTCGACGGCCTGATCCTGGCGCGTCACTTCGACATGCGTCCGGCCTTATGGTTCGACACCCTGTCGATGGCCCGGCTGCTGTTCGGCACCGAGGTCGGCGGCTCCCTGGCGAAGCTGGCGAAGCATTTCGGCCTGCCTGAGAAGTCCGTGCCATATGACCTGTTCAAGGGCAAGCGCGACCTCCCCGAGGATATCATGCAAGCCCTGGGCGCCGGATGCGCCCATGACGTCGAGCTGACCTATGCGATCTTCAAGCGCCTGCTGCCGGCGGTGCCCAAGGGCGAGCTGAAGATTATCGACCAGACCATCCGCATGTTCACCGAGCCGAAGCTGCTGCTCGACCGGCCCCGCGCCGAGGAGTTCCTGGCAGGCGAGCGTGGCAAGAAGGAGAAGCTGCTGGCCCGCATCGGCGCCACCAAAGAGGAGATGTCCAGCTCGGCCCAGTTCAAGGAGCTGCTGGAGCGCCTGGGGGTGCCCTGCCCGATGAAGCCCTCCCCCACTGACCCCCTCAAAGAGATCCCTGCCCTGGCGAAGACCGATGCGGGCATGAAGGAGCTGCTGGAGCATGAAGACGAAACGGTTGCTGCCATGGCGGCTGCCCGCCTGGGTGTCAAGTCTACCATCGGCGAGACCCGCGCCGAGCGCCTCTTGGGCATGCACAGCCGAGGGGCTCTGCCTGTTTATCTTAAGTTCGCCGGGGCGCACACGGTACGGTTTAGTGGTGCGGACAAGGTCAATTGGCAAAACCTCACTCCTGCGCTCAAGAAATGCATCGTCGCCCCACCAGGGTATCGTGTCATTACTGTCGATGCGGCGCAGGTGGAATGTCGCGGGGTCAATTGGCTTGCTGGACAGCAGGACGTACTCGACAAATTCGCGTCCGGGCGTGACATCTATTCCGAAAACGCCAGCTCGTTCTACGGCCACCCTGTCGTCAAGGTCAAAGAGAAGGACGACCCGGCGATGTATGCCAAGCGGCATCTGGGAAAGACGATCGAGCTGGGCTGCGGATATGGGATGTCATCCGGTAAATTTCAAATTATCTGCCGTCAGGGCGCCCTCGGGGGGCCACCGATATTTCTTTCGGAGGATGAGGCAAAAGGAGCCGTTAACCTCTACCGTCAGACGCATAAGGCTGTCGTCGCCCTCTGGCGCCAGGGAGATACTATGCTGGAGGCCCTGGCGGCGGGTGCGTCCTGCGATTGGGGACCGCTGAAGATCCACCGCAACGCGATCTGGATGCCCAATGGCTCCCCGCTGTGGTACAGGGGCCTGGAGCGCCACCAGGGCGCCCGAGGCAAGCTGGAGTGGACAATCAACCGTGGGCGCGGCCCCAGCCGGGTTTACGGGGCACTGGTGGTGGAGAACATCACCCAGGCGCTGTTCTCGGGGCTGCTGATCCGCGAGGCGATGCTGCGCATCGGCGAACGCTATCCGGTGGTCCTGCAGGTCCATGACGACATCACCTATCTCGCGCCCGAGGCCGAGGCCGACGAGGCCCTGGCTTTCGGCCTGGAGGAGATGAAGCGCGTCCCGGCGTGGTGCCCCGGCATCCCGCTCGACGCCGAGGGTGGCCATAGCGATAGGTATGACAAATGACCCGCGATGAGATGCTTCGCGCCAGCATACAACAGGCGCAGAACGCTTGGGGACTACAGGCCCGCCCGGCCACCGTCGAGGATTACTGGGAGGCCCGGCTGGCCGAGCAAGATGCCCGCAACCCGGAGCGCGCCCGGCACTGGCGGCGCCAGTGGCAGATCCTCAGCCGCATGGGGGTGGTGGAATGAAACGCCCCGACTGGATGACTTGGCCCTGGCTGATCAAGACTTTGATCGAGGGGCTGCTCATGGGGCTGCTCATGGGGCTGGTCTGGGGCATCCTCGGGGTGCTGAAATGATCGCATATGCGTTCTGCGTTAAGCTGTCGCTTGACGTCATGATGTGCGTCCCCATGCCCGCCCAGGAGTGCAAGGAAGCCCTGCACTGGTACCTGGGGCACGGCTACGAGGCGACGTGCAAACCGGCTGAGCAGCCGTTGAAGAAGGGAAGACCGCCATGACCCTAGCAGAACTCAAAGCGCGGCTCGACGCGGCCACGGGGCCGGATCGGGAGTTGGATCTGGACGTAGCCAAATGGGCTGGTCATTGGAGTAAGGCCGGTCGTGTGGGGTCATTCCCGCGCTTCAGCTATAGCATCGACGCCGCCCTCGCCTTGGTGGCCGAGAAGCTGCCGGGGTGGCAGATGGCCGTGGACATCTCTCCCAAACATGGTCGGGCTTGCTGTCGGTTGCGTGAGGACATCGGCGCGGAACCTTCTGAAGAATGTGCCCCCACCGCGCCATTGGCCATCCTGCGGGCGCTGGTCGCGGCGATGGAGGAGCAGTCATGAACACCTGTGAAAACTGCAAACATCGCTCAAAACGGTCTATGGAATGCTGCTATAAGCCGCCGACGACTATCCGTTATCAACTCGGGTATATCGGCACCGATTACTTTCCGTCAGTACATGTTGAGCCAGATTGGACCTGTGATGCTTGGACGGAGGACCAGCCATGACCACACCCGCCGCCAGCCCTGGGACTGACGCAGAACAGCAGCGCCTCGACGCGGCGGCTCGGGAGTGGCTGGGAATGTGTACTTGGCCGCTCACTGCAAAGGATCGGGAGATAATTGAGTACTTGCTGAGCAAAGTCGGAGGCTGACGATGACCACACCCGCCGCCGCGCTAGCTGATGCGATGGAACACATGTTCTGGTGCAGAGAGCAAGCCGCCGATCTCCTGCACCGCCTCGCCGCCGCTGGGTGGCGGGTGATGAATATGGAAATCATAGACGGTATCGGGAAATGGCTATCAGCCGCCCTTGACGATCCTAATGTCTGCGCTGAGATGAAGGCGGATATCAGGCGGTTCTTTGAGGCGGCAGCTCCGGGAGGAGAGAAATGATCTGGTCCTATTTGGTCATCGAAGTCTGGCAGATCTGCCCCGAGCAGTACGCCCACAAATATGTGTGGAAAGACATGCCGAAGCTGCCCAAAACCCCCGAGCAGCAGAAGGGCATCGAGCTGCACGAACGCTTCGATAAAGCCACCACCGCCCGGCAGCCGATCAGCCCGATGCAGGCGTCGGTGCTGAAAGCCGCTGAACTGAACACGCTGGTGACCGAGAAGCATCTCGGCATCACCGCTGATCTGAAGCCCTGCGAGTTCTGGGATAAGAATGCCTGGGGTCGGGGCATCATCGACGTCGGCATTATCGGCACCCGCCGGGGCTGGCTGGGGGATTGGAAGACCGGCAAGGTCAAGGAGAAGCCTCTGCAACTTGAGATCTTCGCCCTGATGGGGTTCGTCCATTGGCCGCATCTGACGTCGATCACCACCTGCAATCTGTGGATCAAGGCCGGTAAGCCCGGCGTGGCGCGGACCTTCACCCAGGACGACAAGCCCGGCCTGCTGGCGACGGTCCTCAAGCCAGTCAACGAGATGGTCCGCGCCGAAGAGACGGACACATTCCCCCGCCGCCCTGGCCCGCTCTGCGGCTGGTGCGATGCGCTGAACTGCCTACTGAACCCGAGGAAGTCATGACCGAAGACAAACCCAACGTCGTCTCCATGTTTGACCGCAAGCCGGTAGACGCCGGGGCGCCCAATGACGTGGTGATCGCCATGCTGGAGCAGCTCCTGGCTGAGGCCCGCCAGGGCGAGGTGGCCGGGGTGATCTGCGCCATCCTGCGGCCCAACGGTACCGGCGGAAACGCCTGGGCGGTCCCCAACGACAAGCTGTTGCATGGCGTCGGCGCCGCCGCGCTGGTCGCCCGATGCTTCCAGGATATGGTTCTGATGGGAGGCCTCCGGTGACCCCGGAGGGCATCGTCAAGCGCGACATCAAGGCGCACCTCGCCGACGTCGAGAACTGCTGGTTCTTCATGCCGGTTCACATGGGGTATGGCATCCGGGGCATCCCCGACTTCGTCGGCTGCTACCGGGGCAAATTCTTCGCCATCGAGTGCAAACGCCCGAAAGGCGGCGTGGTCAAGCCGTGGCAGGAGCGGATCCGGCAGCAGATCATGCTGGCCGGGGGGTTGTGGATGCTGGCGACGTCCGTGGAGGAGATCAAAGATGTATTTCAGTGAGGCCCATAAGGCCGTCGTCTATACCCTGCGCAACCCCGAGCAGGTCACCCAGTGCGTCCCGGTCGCCAAGCAGCTCGACGCCCACCGGGTGGCGGTGCCGGTGCGCTACCAGACCATGGAGATGTGCAACCGGCTGGGCCTGCCTATCGTCAACCCGATGCGGGTAGAGTACGGCTGGCCCGCCAAGCCCGGCCTCAAGCCCTTCGCCCACCAGGGCATCATGAGCGGCTTCGCCGCCCTGCACCCCAAGCATTTCAATCTGTCCGACATGGGCACCGGCAAGACGCTGTCCTGCCTCTGGGCTGCAGACTACCTGATGCGCCTGGGGATGGTTAAAAAGGCCCTGATCATCTGCACCCTGTCCACCATGGATGCCGTCTGGGCGCAGGAGCTGATGGTGAACTGGCTGGACCGGCGCAGCAGCGCGATCCTGCACGGCACCGTCGATAAGCGGCTGGAGCGGCTGGGCCAGGACGTCGATTTCTATATCCTCAACCATGATGGCGTCTCGGTGCGCGGTATCGCCGATGCGCTGATCAAGCGCCCCGACATCGACTTGGTCATCGTGGATGAGGCGTCCGCCTTCAAGCATTCCGGCGCGCTACGCTACCGCAACCTGCGGCGCATCCTACAGCCGAAGCCCCGCGTCTGGCTGCTCACCGGCACCCCCGCCGCCAACAGCCCCACCGACGCCTGGGGGATCGCCAAGCTGATCGATGCCACCCCCATGAGCCAGTTCGCCTTCCGCGACCGGACCATGATCCGTATCAGCCAGTTTAAGTGGGTGCCACGAGCCGACGCCGCCCAGACCGTCGCCGCCACCCTGCAGCCCTCCATCCGCTTCAATCGCGACGACTGCATTGACCTCCCGCCGGTGGTTTACGAAACCCGCCAGTCCCGGCTGTCCGACAAGCAGAAGAAAGCCTACGAGGACATGAAGGAGGCTTTGGCCCTGACCATGCATGACGGCACCGTCATCGACGCTGTCAACGAGGCGGTCCTGCGCAACAAGCTTATCCAGATATCGTGTGGTGCCCTCTATGGGCCGGACCATGAGATACATCATCTTGACGCAGGCCCCAAGCTGGACGAACTGAAACAGGTACTAGATAGCGTTTCTGAGAAAGTAATCGTTTTTGCCCCGTTGACATCGGTTGTTCACATGCTCTATCGTCATATCTCCAAGGAGTATACAGCGGAGGTGATCACGGGGGCTGTCAGTCAGAAGGAACGGACCAGGATCTTTGGCGCGTTCCAGACCACCGACAGCCCTCGCATCATTGTGGCGGACCCCAGGGCGATGGCCCATGGACTGACATTGACCGCCGCTTCGTGCATCGTCTGGTTCGGCCCTATCGACAGCCTGGAGATCTATCTGCAGGCGAACGCCAGGATCAACCGGCCCGGTCAGGTCAACAAGATGCTCATCGTGCATCTCGCGGCCACCCCGGTGGAGAAGGAGATTTACCGGCGCCTCGCGGAGAAAGAGAGCCTCCAGGGCGCAGTGTTACAGATCGTGGAGAACGGCAAATGACCACCCAGGCCCCGACCAAGGACGTCATCATCGGCAAATACGTCCAGTTGCGTGACGAGATCGCTGCGATCTCCGAGCGCCATGCCGCCGAGCTGGCCCCGCTGAACGACCAGATGCAGCGCATCGAGGCGTACCTGCTGGCCAGCCTCAATCAGGACGGCGTTGACAGCTACAAGACCTCGGCTGGCACCGCTTACAAATCCACTACGACGTCCACCCGCATGGATAACAAGGAGGAGTTCCTCCGCTGTGCGCTGGCCGACGTGGCGGTCACCACCAAGACCCGTGTGGACGTGGTGGTGCAGAAGGTTATGGAGTGCCCCCTGCTCGACATCCGTGTCGCCAAGAAGGGGGTCCAGGAGTTCGTGGAAACCACCGGCTATGGGGTGCCGGGGGTCAACATCGAGCAGATGGTCAAAGTCAACATCAGGAGATCGTGATGCGTGAACGTGAAGTGGAGGCGGTTGCTGAGCAGCAGGCCGCTGTAGGGCACCTCGTCAACGGCTTGAACCCGGAGTGGGCAGCGGCGAACCGAGAGATGGTGGCTCGTCAGTCCAAGATGCAGGCCCTCGACATGGCCCTGCGTTATTTCCCGGCGAAGACCGCCAAGCAGTTGGTGGAGAACGCCGGGGTTTTTGAAGCTTATCTGAACGGAGAACAGCACAATGGGTAACGAACTGATCCTGGCCCCCGAGCTGGCGGGCCTTCCGGCGGACCTCAAGGCTTGGGCATCCAGCCTCCTCGGTCTGGCCGACGCCGCCAGCGGCGGCATCTCGCAGGGCGGGCATCCGCGCCTGTCGATCAAGAACCGCGAGTTCACCTCGGTGGACGAGAACGGTGAGAACCGCGTCGGCAGCTTCTCCAACGAGGCCGGACGCTTCGTGGACGTGGTGGTCGTCGGCGCCAACCCGACTGTCAGCAAGCACTATTACAGCAAACCCTACGACCCCGCCTCGACCGAGGAAGTCGCGCCGGATTGCTACTCGGACAATGGCATCGGCCCCAGCAGCCGCGCCGAGAACCCCCAGTGCAGCTCCTGCGCCGCTTGCCCCCACAACGCCTGGGGCAGCAAGCAGACGCCCAGCGGAACGGCGATCAAAGCCTGCGCGGACGCGAAGAAGATCGCGGTGCTGCTGACCGAGGACATCCAGGGTCCGGTCTACGAGCTGCGCATCCCCGCCGCCTCGATGAAGAGCTTCGCCGCCTTCGCCGGGTCGCTCAAAGGCCGGGGCGTCCCCCTGCCGATGGTCGTTCTCGGCCTGGGCTTCGACAGCACCGTCACCTACCCGAAGCTGACCTTCCGCCCGAGCCGCTATGTCGAGGGCGAGGCCGAGTTACCGGTGGTGCAGAACGTCCTCTCGACCAAGGGCGACGAGATCGCCGAGGCGGTGGGCAGCCGCGACACCCCCGCCACTGGGGTCGGCATGGCTGCCCAGCAGGCGAGCAACGTGGTGGAGATGCCCAAGCCGCCGCAGGCCCCGGCAGCCGCCGAGCCCGCCAAGCGCACCCGCAAGGCTGCCGCCCCGGCTGATCCGCTCGCCGGTGGGTTCGCCCAGCAGGCGGCGCCTCAGCCCCAGCGGGCCCCCCAAGCCCCGGCGGGGATGCAGTTCGATGACGCGCCCCAGGTGGCGGGTCAACCGGCTGTGGTCCCCTCCGACGCCGCCCTGGACGGGTTGCTGTCGGGGATCCAGTTCAACTGATGGAGTTTGGTAAGCGTTTGGACGAGTGCCGCCTGCTGGCGGCACTCTCCATCTCCGACCTCGCGCTCTGGTTCGGAGTGCCGCGTACATCAATCCACAACTGGCTGAAGGGGAGCGAGCCTCAGCCTTATCGGCTTCCCTGGCTGGACCGGCGTCTGGCGCTCTTGGTGAAGGCGATAACCCGACACAAGAGCCCCTTCCCGGTACCGCCGGGATTGGGCCAATATGCCAGGGCGAATTATATAAGGGATATCCTCCATGCAACCGGCGCAGACCTTCCTCGAAACGATCCTGCCTGAGACCGGCGTCTACTGCGCCATTCACTTCGTCCCTGATGAGCGGGCGCCGCAGGGCAAGCGGGCTGTCCACGAATGGACCTCGACGCTGGCCGAAGCCGCCGACCGGGTGGTGTACTGGTCCTCCCAGGGCTTTGACACCTACCATGCCTGCGCCACCTACAAGGAGCCCGGCACCGCCGCCAAGGGTCGGCGCCAGGACAACGTCGCCGAGATCGCCGCGTTCTGGCTCGACCTGGACTGCGGCGAGGGGAAGGCCTATCCCGGCCCCCGCGAGGCCCTGGAGGCAACTGCGACGTTCTGCCGGGTCACCGGCCTGCCGCAGCCGTCTCTGGTCCTCTCCGGTCATGGCATCCATGCCTATTGGCCTATCGAGGAGCCCCTGGCCCCGGAGGTTTGGACGCCGCTGGCCATGCAGCTCAAGGAGCTGACCAAGCTGCACAGCTTGGGGGCCGACCACAAGCGTACCGCCGACTGCGCCAGCATCCTCCGCACCCCCGGCACCCTCAACTACAAAGCCGACCCGGTGCCGGTGCGGTGCCTGCACAATTCCGGGATTTATGCCAACGAGGCCATCCTGCCCCGGCTGGCCGTAGCCAAACCCGCCCAGGCGATCCCCACCGGGATGGACGTGGACGTCGGGCAGACCTTTTCCGGCCAGCTCCCGGCATATGCCGAGGCGGTCGCCGCCGTCTGCCCCCAGATGGCGATCATCCGCGATACCAGGGGCAACGTCAGCGAGCCGACATGGTATGCCGGGTTGACGATCCTGGCCCGCTGCGAGGACGGCGACGAGCTGGCCCAGGCATGGAGCGAGGGGCATCCCGACTACGATCCGACCAAGACCGAGGCGAAGCTGGCGCATGCCAAGGCGGCGCCCGGCCCGGCCACCTGCAGCACCTTCGCCGACGCCAACGACGCGCCTTGCAACAACTGCCCCAACAAGGGGCTCATTAAGTCGCCGATCACCCTGGGGGTGGCGCAGGGGCTCGACACCGTCACCACCAACCCAAAGGACAAACTGCCAAACCTGCCGCCGCCATATTATTGGGGGCCGGGTAACTCGGTTTGGTATACCCAGCGCGACCCCGCCACCGGGACCACCAGCTCTAAATTACTCTATAAGTATCCATTATATCTGGAGGCCCTGCGCAACGGGGAGACCCAGGTAAATACCCAATCCGTGTTAAAACATTATGTCCCTGGCAAAGGGTGGCTTACTTGCGTAATCAGTATGAAAGACCTGCGGGGTCAAGGGGCAGCAGGCATTCTGGCTGGTAACGACATCGCGTTTGGGCCGGATAGTATGAAACGAGCGTTGGATTTCTTGCATCGAAGTTTCGAGCAAGCCAAAGACCAGGAGAGACGTGAGATGGGTTTTGAACAGATGGGTTGGAAGGACGATGGATCCTTCGTAATCGCTTACCGCCAGTACCTGCCGGACGGGTCGGTGCGGGTGGTTGGTGGCGACAAGGCTTTTGAGACGCGGGCCGGGCTCTTTTCCGAACCCCGAGGCTCGCTGGACGCTTGGCGCCGGGCGGCGCAGCCGATGTTTGGCGCCGGGCTGGAGCCCCACTCCTTCATCATCCTGGCACATTTCGCCGCCCCCCTGATGCAGATGACCGGCGACGTCGGCACCATCGTCAGCGCCTGGGGGCCCCGCGGCGCCGGGAAGAGCCATGCGGCCACCATCGGCATGTCGATCTACGGGGCCGACAAGGGTATGGAGATCGTCAACAACGACACCGCTGTCGGGCGCACCACCAGCCTGGGGGTGCTGTGCAACCTTCCGGTGGTGATCAACGACATCCACAAGATGAACCCCGAGACGGTCGAGGGCTTCGCCATCAAGTTCACCGAGGGGCGCGACCGCATTCGCGGCAACTCCGATGGCAGCCTCAACGCCCCGTCCCGGTCCTGGCAGACCCTCATGGTCACCACCGGCAACCATTCGCTGATCGAGCGCCTCGGCACCCCCGAGGACGCCTGCCGGATTTTCGAGTTCTTCATGCCCGCCCTAGGGCCGCAATATAAGCAGCATGAGGGCCAGCAGATGCTCCGCGAGATCGCCGCCAACCGGGGCATCGTCGGAGATTGGTGGCTCAGGATGCTGGTCAATCCGAAGATGCGGGCGAGGGTGCAGCAGATGGTCAACGACATGATGACCAGCTATTCCCAGCTCCTGGGCGGCGATCCCGCCGACCGCTTCTGGATCCGCCTGCTGGCCTGCGTGTCGGTGGCCGCGACGGTGGTCGCCAAGACCGGGGTGCTGGAGTTCAGCCCCAAGCGCATCATGGACTGGGCGGTCGCCCAGATGAGCGACCTGCGCATCGCCAGCAACGCCCACACAGAGGAGGCGGTGGCCTCCCTGGCCCGCTACATCGACGCCCACCAGCACAACACCCTGGTGACCATCGGCACCCCCGGCGCCAGCAAGCGGTATGTGGTGAAGTCCGAGCCCCGAGGGCCGATGCTGATCCGCATCGAGCTGGACAACGCCGGTGACCCCAGCAAGGTCTATCTGGAGCAGAAGGCCCTGCGGGCATGGTGCATCAAGGAGGGGCTCAACTTCCTCAACATCAGGGATGCCCTGATGTACGAGAAGGTGCTGGAGCGGCACACTTACCTGTTCGTCCTTGGCAAGGGCACCCACCTGTCATCCGGCCAAGTCAAGGTCTGGGAGGTCAACCCCAGAGTTCCGGCGATGTCCGGCGCCCTGGAGGTGATCGAGGGTGGGGCTATTGCGCTGACAAACTCTGCATGACTGCGCTCGGCAGCGCGTAGGGCCACAGGGTCAGGCGGCTTAGGTAGCCGTTGGCGAAATTTGATGCTCCTGATTGGCTTCCCAGATACACGGTGCCTGTATTTGTCGCCGCGCCGCCACCACCCGCTGTCGTTGCGGTTCCGTTTAAAGCTCCATAAATATTTGGCGCAGAGTAGGCACCCAATGACCTTGATACCGTGATATATCCAGCAGTTCCTATCGGAGTGGCTGTAACGCCGCCATCAGTAAAATACAACTGCGTGTTACTGCTGTTGGGTGCCAAATTAGCCCCGCCTGTACCCCAGTAAATCAAGCGGGATAAAGTGGTCGGGTTGGCTAAATTATAGCTGCCCACCCTCACACTGAACGGATTAGCCAACGCAGCACTCGCCGCAGCCCCGGCCAACGTCACCACATCGGCGGAACGGGTGACGGCAGTAGAGGTGGTGGGGATGGCTGAAGTCGCAAAGCCGTTCTGCTCGACTTGAGGAAGGCCAATACGGATGGTCGCGTTTACAGCCCCACCAGCAAAGTCAATGCGGAAACACGGGACCACGGTGTTAACTGTAGCGCCACCGTTAAGAAGCCTAGTGTAGCTTGGCCGCAGAGAACCAAATGAATTAGCAGTAAGCGTAAATACGTTTGCCCCTGCGGTTACATATGAACCACTGTTATATTCATCAATCTGCACATTGTTTGCAGAGAAGTTTGTCAAGCTTCCGCCAACAAGACTTGCATAGAATGTTTCCGTCCAGGTCTGGGCTGTTGCTGCCGGAATGCCGCCAGATGTATTGTCAAATGCCAAGATGAATGGCGCAGCAGACGTAGATCCTGAAAACGTCAGGTCTATAAATGGGATACCATTTTGGGTTCCCAGATTGGACACTGCGTAGGTCACGCTCGAAGTGTTGTTAATTACGCTCCAGTTTGTCGGCAGCGTTCCCGGTGTCCCTACCGCAGCCCCTTGCATCGTATTGTTGCGGATGCCATTCGTGCTAGCCTGCTCAACCAGCAGCCCCTGCGTCCCGATTCGAGGCGCGGCGGTGCGAAGGCTGAGAGAACCGTCAGCGTTGGTCACATACGAGCCTGTCGCGCCAGTGCCAGTCACGGTGCCGCCAGTGCCGGTGATGTGGGTGGCGCAGGGTACAGGATGCAGGACGCCCGTGCTGGCGTTCTCGGCGCACTGGCCTAGGGCATAGTTGTCGTCGATGGTGGAACCCTGGAGGGTCTGCGTGGCGACACTGGCTAGCAAGGCCCGTTTGGGCGTTGCTGCTGCTGGTCCCGCGAACGCCAGGACCGCAAGCAGGACGGCAAGATAGCGCATCAGTTATCTCGGATGACGGAGGCGCAGAGCTGCATGTCGGTAGCACTCCCAAAGGTGGGCGTCCCCGTTGTGGTCACCACGGCATAGAGGCTGGCGGTGCCATTCAACGTCAAGGCGCGGGCGATGCCGTCCATACCATAAACCGTCGAGTTGCTGCCCAACACCGTGGATGGGTTGGTGAGCCGCAGCGTCGGCTGGGCCAGAAGCGCGTCTGCCGTCGAGACCGCAGGGGTCGCCTTATCGGTGATCGCCGTCGCGGGCTTCATGTCGAAGAACGTCACGTCGAACTCGGCGCTTTGGGCGTCCTTGAAGTCCATGCGGATGCTCTGCAGCAGGCCGCTCTGGCTGGCGCCGGTCATCTGGGTCAGGTTGATCAGCCCACCGAGTTCCCAGCAGTGTAAGCTGAGGACGCCGTCACGGTCGGCACCGTGCAGGTCTCAACAGTGATACCGCCAAGGGTGACGGTCTGCCCGAAGGCGGGGCCAGCCAGAAGGCAGGCCAGGATCGTAAGAAGCTTTTTCATTGTACCTCCTGTGCCGTCAACCGGCGTCGATTAATCTTTTCCATCAGGCGGGCAAGGCTGTTTTCGGTCCTTGCCCGCAGGCGGGTCTCGTCCACCTTGACCGCCGTGTTCACCACCGCCACCGCCGCATCCTTCTGCATCGAGTACAGCTTGAGGTCGTCAGAGTTGACCGTCCCGCTGGGGATCTGGATGACCTCGCGGAGCTTGTGCAGGGCGAGGTCAACCAGCTCGTTGAGGGCTAGGACGCCGCCCACTCCATCCCCTGGGCGTACCCCAGAGCCTGGAGCAACGGGAGCTGCTTCTTGAGGCGGTCCCCAATATCCGTCCGGTACATCGGGGAGTTCGGCAATATCAAGCGTTTCATGAGAGAGTACGCTGACTTTTTGGCTTGGAGGATCGTCTCCCCCGTGCCGCTGGTCACCAGCACATAATCCCCCGCCGTCACCCAGATCGGTGCCGTTTGGATCGACCCGTCCAGCTCCACCGGGGCCTCGCCCATCATCAGCTCGCAGGGGGATATCCGGGATAGCATCGAGGGCTTCAAACCATAGATCGGGATCCCCGTTACTTCCTTCCGCGTCAGGTGGGAGTAGGGGTAATCCGGGATTGACAGCACCACGCCCAGGGCGATGGTATCCATCTCCCAGTTGCGGGCGTCCCGGCCCTCGGCCAGATCCATCAGCCATTGCGCACAATCTCCATTGCTCAGCACCTGCTGGATGTTGAACAAAGGCCAGCCCGGTCTGCAAGTAAATTCCAGAGGGAGCGGGGTGCCATCCTCGGTGATGATGCAGTTGACGTCCACGTAACCGACGTAGCCCGCCTTGTCGAGGGCCTCCTCGACTGGCTTGAGGACTTGATCGGCCAGCTTCGATTTCTTGACGACCCGCAGCACGGTGCCTTGCTCGCCAGTGGCGACACCCAGGTCATCGTTCATCAGCTTCTTGAATTCCCAGTTCTCGCACCAGCCCTCATTGAAGCCCGCCGGGCCAAACCAGCCGCCGACGGCCATCTCGTAGCCGGGGATGAACTCCTGGAGGATGAACGACCGCTTCAGCTTGTTGGTTTTCTTCCACCGCTCCAGCATGAAGACCATGTCGGCGGGGGATTTGGAGCAATAGCTGAGAGCCTTGTCGGCATCGCCGTCGGGCTTGGAGACGAACCGCTTCATCTCGCGCCTCACGAGCCGGATGGCGGCATCGTAGTCGTTGAACACCTTAGAGGAGGGCACTTGCACTCCTGCGCGGGCCAGGATGTTCTGGCCGACGCCCCGGTTCAGTTCCCACTCGGCGCATTCCTGGTTGCAGCCGACGATCAGGATGCCCTGTTTGCGCCAGCTCTCCATCTCATCGATATAGAGCGTGTTGTCGGGCAGGAAGACGATGTCCGCCCACAGCTTGTAGGGGCGGTAATCGGAGACGACATCGACCAGCCCGCGACCGATATTCTTCGTCTTCTCGGTCTGGCGGATGAAGTGTTTGACCTTGTGTCCGGCGTCCTGGCATCGCATGGCCCAGTCCAGGGCGAAGCCGCCCTTGTCGATGATCAGGATCCTCACTGTGCGTCTCCCCCGGTGTAGCGCCCCTCGGTGCGGATCTGGGCGAAATCCTTGAGCCCGTTTTCGAACAGCTTGAACATCGCGCTGTCGCCCTCGATACCGTTGACCAGCCATTTGATGGTCTGGGGCCGGGTGAGGATGTACGCGCTGAAGATCGCCGATCCGAAGCGGGCGATGGCCCTGGCTTTGTAGGGGATACCGGATTTGACCATGCCGCCCGCCAGCTCGGCGGACATCTGGTGGGCCCCTTTGGGGAAGGCGAAGTCCACGAACCGCGACAGCTTCTGCAGATCCTCCATCTCGCCGGGGTTCAGCAGGGTCTTCTTTTGGAAGTCGGTGAACTCGGACAGAGCTTTGCGGATGCCGACGCCGCTCATCGCCGTCTTCTCGGTCACCCCCTCGCCGGTGTTGAGCATGCCGCCCAGGATCCGCTTGCGGAAGGCCGACTTGAGCAGCTCGATCTCGGGCGGGGTGGCGGTCTGGGTGGTGCCGCCCGGCAGCCGCCCAGCGTCCTTCTGCGCCTTGGCGTAATAGCGGAGCGCCGCCTCCAGGCGGGAGTTGTTGCCGGGCTCCAGCAGGTATGCGGCGGCGCTCTTGCCCCCGGCCCGCTCGGCCTGCGGCGTGTGCAGATAGCCCATGACGGCGGCGTCGGACAGTTCTGTCTTGCGGGCGGCTGCCGCCTCCGGGCCGAGAGTGCGGGCTTCGTCGGCCAGGGCCTCCAGATAGTTTTTGCCGAGATAGACGTTGCGCAGATCGGCAGCCTTGGCGGCGCGCTCCACGATGGTGCGGAACCCGCCGGGGGTCAGCTTGGTCGTCGGCAGATCGCCACCGGCTGCCGCCAGCTTCTTCGCCGCGCCCAGGATCGCATCGGCGTCCTTGCCGAAGATCTGCTTCATCACCGGCTGCCGCTGCTGCACCTGGGCCAGCAAAGCCTTGCCGCTGATGCCATTCAGATCCTTGCTGGTGGCCGAGCTGACCATGTCATCCATGACGGCGCGGGCGAGTTTCTGCTGGGTCTCGGGCTTCAGCATCCGATAGATGCGGGCGACGTCGGACGGCTTGCGGCTGGTGAAGCGCGCCAGATCCTCGACATCGAGCGAACCCCTCTGCCCGGCCTCCTTCGTAAGCCGCACCAGATCGGCGTCGTCAAACGGACTGATCGCCTCGCCATAACCCTTGTTCGTCTTCTGCCACTGCCGGACCAGGGCGCTTTTGGGGTCGCCGCTCTTCGCCGCATCGTCTATAGCCCCGGTGATGGCGTCCGCCGCCTGCCGATAGGCCCGCCGCTCCGAGGTGGGCAGCAGATCGGGATGCTCGGCCATATCCATGAGCTTAGTGCGCAGAGCTGCGGCTTCTTTCAGCGTCTTGCGTCCGCTGAGCATGGACAGATCGCCCATGTCCTTGGTGAGCTGGCCGGACGAGAGGATCGGCGCCCCGGAAGTGCCCGCCTCCTTGGCGGCTCCTTTCGGCAAATCCCCCAGAACCCGATGCCCCACCTGGGCCACCTTGCCCATGTCGATCAGCTCCTCCCCGCCAAGGGCATCGCTGATGCCCTCGTAGATTGGAGTGAAGTGCGCGGATACCGCCGACCGGGCGTCTTTAATGTCCCGTGAGATGTCCCCGGCCAGATCAGTCGCAGGCTTCGACAGCTTGCCCATGACCTCTTTGAGGCTGTTCATCGCCGACTTGCGGGCGCCGGTGGTGGCTGCCGCCGCCTCGTTGGTCGCCGCGTCGATACTGGCCTGCACCGGCTTGGTCAGGGCTGCCTCGGTGGCGTTGGAGCTGAACTCCTGGTTCAGAACCTGCTTGACCGCCGCAGCGGTGCTTTTGTCGCCCTGGCGCTCCAGGTATTCCTGCATGGCCA
>Ga0208871_1000232_pt1 | contig 19693 bp, 14 predicted proteins | sample CryBogCBE19Jun07_FD_184592 | JGI IMG/M metagenome (GOLD analysis project Ga0208871, IMG submission 184592) | Freshwater microbial communities from Crystal Bog, Wisconsin, USA - CBE19Jun07 (SPAdes) | ecosystem: Environmental > Aquatic > Freshwater > Bog lake | place: Crystal Bog, Wisconsin, USA...
TCTAACATTGGTGCAGGCAATCCAGGCAGCATGCCCGGCGGTTCAACTATCCCTGGCGGCCAAAAACGCGGCGGTAAAGTTAAAAAATACGCACCCGGTGGCAAAATTGGAAAAATTGCAGCAGGTTTATTTCCGGGCGCATTATTTGGTCTTCCAACAGCTGCCGCAATATACAGCAACGAAAAAGCTAAAGATGCAAAAGTAGAAGAAGCTGCTGCTGCTAAAGACAAAGAAGCAGAAACTAAATCTGATTCTGTTGCTAAAAAACGCGGCGGTAAGGTAAAGAAAAAGTAATATGCCAATCAAATCCAAAGACCAGCAAGCTGCGATGTATGCAGCCGCTGCTGGAAAAAGCACACTAGGCATTCCCAAAAAAGTGGGGAAAGAATTTGTTAAGGCTGGTAAAGCCAAAGCAAACCTACCACAAAAAGTAATGAAAAAGGCCGCTGGCCGAGGACGTTAATCCATGGCCTACTCAGGTACATACAACCAGACAACAGTTAATGTCGATCAACTAATTTCGTACGCCTATCGTGATGCGGGTAGAACCGCAGAAGAGATGACGCCCGAGTTAGTTAACGCTGGTAAGCAGGCCCTGTTTTATGTCTTGCAAAACTCAGTCAACCGCGGCATCAATATCTGGTTGCAAAAGATTGAGATTATTGGTGCACAAACCAACCAGCAGTTTTTAACCATGCCTGCTAACTGCGTGGATGTGTTAGAAGCAAACTGGGTTTATATCACAAACCCTGCGGTCTCTGGTTATTTGCCTGCCGATAATGGCAACGTTCCTGCGTTGTTTGATCAGACCAATAACGCCAACTTGTTGCTACACGCAACAACCACGTTATCAGAAAACTACTTTGGTGCAGCTTATGGCCAAGGTACTCGTCTGTTCTACATTGGTTTTAATGCTTACTCACCAAACACCACCACTACCTACTCACTGGATTTACAAGTCAGTAATGATGGTATTAATTGGACAACTTGGCAATCTTTCCCAGACGCCACGCTGTCTGATTTTCAATGGCAATACTTCCAAGTAAACCCAACTCAGGGTTTCTATTATTATCGCCTTCAAAACCGTAACACTAGCTCAACCTATTCGTTACGCGCTATCCAATTTGCGCAATCACAACAAGTAATCCCAATGGCTCGTCTGAACCGTACTGATTACTTTGACTTGCCTAATAAACAATTCCCAAGCCAACGCACACTGCAATACTGGTTCGATCGTCAGATCGTGCCACAGATGGCGCTATGGCCAGTACCAAACAACAACTTCCAGGTATTTGAAATGATCCTGGAATTGCAACCCCAAGATGTTGGCTCATTAACAAATGAACTATACATGCCTGACCGTGTCATTCCTTACATGCAGGCTGCCTTATCACACAAGTTAGCGATGCAGTTACCTGGTATTGATCTGCAACGTGTTCAGTATTTAGAAAAGTTGGCCATGCAGGCACGTCAAGAGTTTGAAGATGAGGATCGTGATAAGTCTCCGATCTACTTCCAACCTAATATTTCTTACTATACGAGGTAATTAAATGTCAGTGATAATGACCTACGACAGCCTCGTTCTTAACATCCAGCAATACATGGAGCGGGACGATGCTGACTTTATTGCGCAGATCCCCAACCTGATTGCACTTACTGAGTCGTCAATTGCTGCTGAGTTAAAGACTTTCATGCAGTTAATTGTGGTGGAGACTAGCTTAGCAACAAATCAAACTGTTCTCAATAAACCATCACGCTGGCGCAAGACAGTATCAATGAAAGTTAACGGCGAGCCTATTTTGTTACGTAGCCAAGATTACGTGGCCCAGTATCAATCTGAATCAACTAACGCGCAGCCAATTTATTATTCTGATTACGATTATAGCAACTGGAATTTCGCACCAAAACCAGACCAAAATTATCCAGTAGAGATTATTTACTTTGCTGAAATTCAACCCCTGGACGCAAACAATCAACAAAACTTGTGGACACAAATTGCACCACAAGCGATGCTTTATGGTTCATTGTTGCAAGCCCAAGGCTACTTAAAAGCACTTGATAAATTACCTGTCTGGAAACAATACTACACTGATGCACTTGCAGCGCTCAAAAAAGAAGACGATGCTCGCCGCGTGGATCGCAATACTACGGTTCAGGAACCTTAAAATATGACAACTCCAGTCTACACATCGCCCTTTACAGGCACCGTTGTTACCCCAACGGATGTATCTTACTATGCACTCTCTTTTGGTTCAGTTACGCCCCTCTATTGGCCTTCCATTGTTAATCAAGGTGTGGGTGAAATACCTGCTGCTCGCATTATCGATTGCGTTTGTACTAGTGCTAATGCAAATGCTGCTGTCATTACTTTACCGCAAGCTAATCAGGGAACAGTTGGTGCGGATATCTTGTTCCGTAACCTTGGCTCAAATACATTCACAATTAAAGACTATACGGGTGCAAACTCCGTTAGTGTACCTAGTGGTATTTCAAAGTATTTTTATCTTACTGATAATACTACTCCTGGTGGTATCTGGGGAAATGTAACTTTTGCTGCTGGTACATCATATGCCGATGCAGCCACACTAGCTGGTGCTGGTTTAACTACCGTTAACGGTAAGTTAGCCACCTCACAAAATACCGTTGATGTAACGTCTACACCAGTTATTAGCGATACCAGCCGTGCTGCAACCTTTGTTTGGAATGGTGGCGCTGGCACATTTAATCTACCAACACCACAGACACTAACTTACGGTTGGTATATTGGCTTTAGAAATAATGGTACTGGTAGTCTTGCTATTATCCCCCCAGTTCCAGCTTTAATTAATAACACAAGCGAAATTGTTACCAACCCAGGTGATTCCGGATTTATTTTCTATGATGCTACCGCAGGTGGTTTCATTACTGTTGGTTGGGTTGCTCCATCTGCTGTAACATTTAACTCAGCAACATACGATGTGGACACCATTATTGGTAACACATTTAACCTAACATCATACGCCCCAATTATCCAGACTTACATTGCACAGTCTGGTACTCGTACACAAAACCTAGCAGTAACATTGCCAGCTATTACCCAGATTTATATTTTGGTAAATAATACCAATCAAACGGGTTATAATATTACTTTCCAATGTCAAGGTAGCACACAGACACCAATCATTTTATCAGCCGGTAATATTTTTACTGTATTAAGTGACGGTACAAATTTGTATGTATTGACAGCTTCTTCCACTGGTTTATTTTACGCATCTAATGGTACACAATCGTTGCCAGCGTATTCGTTCAATAACGATACAACCAGCGGTATGTATTTAGTCGGTACTGGTGTTTTAGGTTTAACTGCAAACGGTTCTGAGATTGTCAATATGGATGGATCAAATCCTTCTGCACCAGCAGTCAATGTACTTGCATCATTAAACGCTAAATCAATTAGTGGCGGGACGTTCTAAATGGCAGCTGATAATGTTCAGCAAGATACCTCACAGTTTACCCGGATCTATACATTAGCAGTTCCAGCGGGTATCAAACGTGATGGTACTTACTTTGAAACCGACGAGTACACCGACGGTGTGTGGTGTCGTTTTCAGCGTGGTGTTCCCAAAAAGATGGGTGGCTATCGCTCAATCTTTACCAGCTTGGTCGGTATTTATCGTGGTATGGTGGCACAACCATACAATGGCGTAAACTATATTTTTGCGGGTAACTATAAAGAACTAGATGTATTTACAACTGGTACAACTTTTGCAACTGGTAGTGGCCCATTCCCAGTTACTATTTTACCTGGCACTTCTTTTGTCCCGGTTGCAAATAGTAACTCAATCACCTCTACCATTACTATCAGTGGTAACGCAGTAGCCACATTCCCAAATACTAGCCATCTCATATTTCAGCAAACCAGTAATGCTACAACTTTTACTGTTTCATCTGCAACTTATGGCTCAAATGTTACAACAGTAACTTTGACTGGTGGTACAGTTCCATCTAACGCAAATACTGTTTATTTAACAAGCAATGCCGTATTTACACCAGACCCAGTAAACGGTCCTTACTTAAACAACTGGCAGTTTGATGCGCAGTTTAGTCCATATGGCGGACAGCTGTATGTGCTCGCGCATCCAGCTAAAGATTTAGTTAATATTGATAGTGGCGTTGCAAGTCAAGTACTGATTGGGCAAATTACCCCAGGCAACAATTATAGTTGGTCATTTACTGGATTGTCAGATAGCCAAGGACAATTCCCAACATACAAACCAATCTCTGTTGACGGAGGTGTCTGTGTCCTGTATCCATTTATTTTCGTGTATGGCTCTCATGGGTTTATCGCTAACAATAATGTTAATGGTACTTATGGGAATCAAAATTTTTATGATTGGAACGGACCTTTAGCCAACCAAGTTAACGTTGGTAGTTCTAAGATTGTTAAAGGCCTACCAATGCGCGGAGGTACTAATGCTCCGTCCGGTTTGTTCTGGGCCACAGATAGTCTAATTCGTGTTACCTTTAATCCGGCGGGTTCAACAGCTTCTACTGTCCCATCAACCTACTGGAACTACGATATTGTTTCTAGCCAAATCTCAATCATGTCTTCCAATGCTGTGGTTGAAATGGACGGCGCTTATTGGTGGATGGGTATTGACCGTTTCTATGTATACAACGGTAGCGTGCAGGTTCTCCCTAATGATAAGAACGTAAATTACCTGTTTGATAACATCAACTACGAGCAACGTCAAAAAGTATGGGCCACTAAAGTGCCCCGCTACAATGAGATTTGGTTCTTTTATCCCCGTGGCACCGCTACTGAGTGTACTGATGCTATTATCTATAATGTCAAAGATAAGATCTGGTACGATGCTGGCCAAGCGGTAGGGGCGCAACGCTCTTGTGGATACACCACAGAATTGTTTCCTAATCCAATTTGGATTGATTGGAATTACGACCCCATACTCGGTACAGCAGTTGATGTGATTGCACACCCAGCCAGTTTACCGGCCCCAGCTTCAAATCAATTTTATTTAGCTGGAGATCAAACAGCAACATTTAGCCCTGGTGATAGTGTAACGTTTTCAAATGTCCCACAAAACCCAACCTATTTAATCACTGGCAGTCAAAACATTTATAATACTACGGTTAAACCCCCTGGGGTTACTTTAGTAACAGTGTCAACTGCAATCTCGCCATTGCCAGTTGTTGGTCAACCAGTTTACTATGTCACTGGTGGTTACAATTTGTGGCAACATGAATATGGCCAAAACCAAATTGCACTAAACGGCGAGACAGCAATTTACTCCAGTATTACCACTAGTGATATTAGTTGGATTTCTGGAACCCCCGGCGGTGATTCTTTAATTGGTGTCAACCGTCGTATGCACATCCGTCGTGTAGAGCCAAACTTTTTACAGTCTGGCCAAATGTCAATGACTATCTTGGGTCGTAAATTTGCTAGTGGCACAATGACTGAAGATGAGCAAGATTCAGGCCCATATTATTTTAACCCAAACACTGGTAAAATTGACCTGCGTGTTGAGCATCGCCTAATTCAATTAAAGTTTGAATCTAATACCCTTGGTGGTAATTTTGAGATGGGTAAATTAGTCATTACGGCCGAGTACGGTGATGAGCGCCCCTAAGCAAAACGTTATTCCGCAGTTTTTTCCATGTACAACTCAGCATATGTCTTGGGATGACTGGAATGGCAATCTAGCCATTTATTACAGCCAAGAACATATTATGTTCCAACCTGAGGAAAATTGGAGACAAGCCGCCCAGCATATGGCTAGTCTGGCAACATTCCAGCCGTTTCCACTGCCAAACCCAGAGGCTTATGAAAACTGGCAGGACTGGGCTAATGAGTTTACCCTGATAGTAAATAAGCCAAATGCTTAATTTTAGGGCGTCTAGTACGCACTTTTTGCATTAATATAAGTAGATACAATAACCAAAGGAATCAAAATGCACGGACAACAAACAATGAAGTACCTCAACGATAAAGCCGTTGCTGACGCTATCTTGGCAAAACACAAGACTGATGAGAATGCCATCAATCCTGAGTTCAAGAAGGCCGTTGAAGAGGCCTTGGCAGCTAAGGCACAAACAGCAAAATAATAGCTGTTGTGTCTTCTCTTGTTAATTCAAAACATCAGAAGTTATCTCAAGACGAGATAATTGCCATTGCTGCTAAGGAAACTGGCGGCAAGTATACTGCCGAGCAGGTCAAAGCTAGTCTGGTATTAGAAGCTCATCAGATGAAGGCTTTGATGATGAGAGAAGGTAATACCATTTTTGTGGTGCACCAATCGCCGCAAGATGGCAAGATTGCACAATTTAGAGCCATCAACGCAGATACAATTCCAAACTATTTGCATAACTCTTTGGTATTTACTAAGGCAATTGGTTTAGCTGGATTTAAAACATTAGTTACTCAATTTAGTGATTCCTCTTTATTGGGTATTTTTAAATATGTAAAACGCCATCGGCCATTTCCTAATATGGGATATCAAGTACAAAAAGCTGCAAATGGCGATTATATTGTGACGGTAAATTTAGGTGATCCCCATAAAGGTGGGCTGCCTGATAGAGCGCAACCGACCGATAAAGGTGCTCTATAATGGGTGGCGTAGCGCAAGCAATCTCTAATGCCGTAAGTGATGTCGGTAATGCAATCGGCGACGCTGCAAGTGCTGTTGGCAATGCAGTTCAATCTATTGGCCAGACTATTGAAAAAGTAGGTCAGGCGGCAATTAATGATCCAATTGGTTCAATTGCTAAAATAGCGGCAGTTGCTACTGGTAACCCAGAATTATTACCATTGATATCGGCCGCTGATACCGTTGCTAACGGTGGCAACTTACAACAAGCCGCCATATCAGCGGGCACAACTTATTTAGCTTCTAATATTGCTAACGTGGTTAGTAGCAATTTGTTGGCCCCCGCCGCAGATAGCACGGCATCTATGGCAACGCAAGACGCTACCAATATGGTAGCTCAAGGCATTCCACCAGATCAGATTGCTAATACATTACAGCAATCATATAACTTGGCGCCTGAAGTAGCTAACAGTATGGCACAAGCAGCATCAGCTGGTGTGGCGCCATCGGTATTAGCCACTGCTTACGCTGGTGCCTATGGTGCTGAATTAGATGGTGTTATGAATAGCGCCACGCAACAAATTTTAGCTGGCGCTGCTGGTAACTCCGTCGGCGCTGCAGCTAAGAGTTTGATAACCACTGGCAATATTAACCAATCGTTATTGTCTGGTTTGGCTGCTGGAGTTGGTACTACGGTTGGCGGTGCAGTTAATGTTGGTGCGCAAGATCTTGGTGCAGGATCAACAATATCATCAATTGCCGGTAAAATTGCTGGAGCTACAAGTGCTTCAGCGGTGGCCGGTCAAAACATTGGTGCTTCGTTTGTTAATAGTATTGTTAATACTAGTTTGTCGCAAATTGGATCAACATTAAAAAATACTGATGTTGCGCAAGGTGTATCGCAGTATTTATCTAAAACCGGTACAGATATTGCGTCTCAAATTAACCAAGCTATTAATGGGATTAATAGCCAACAAACACAACAACAAAATTATTACACCAATACTGTTCAGCCTGCTTATCAATCTGCGCAGACTTCGTATAATAATTTGATCAGTGCTAATGATGCTTACACAACAGCATACAATAGCTATAATTCTGATTATAATAAATATACTGATTTAGTCAGCCAATATAATACTGCTAAAGCAGCTAATGATGTAACAACTGCAAATAGTTTAGCAGATCAAATTAATACCCTGGCCACAAGTTTAAATAGCCAGGAGAGTAATTTAAGTACTTTGCAAGTAGCTGCACAAACCGCTGGTGATACATATAACACAAATTATCAAGCGTACCAAAATATAACTACAAACTATACTGGTCAAACACAGGCTATTACAGATGCAAATACCCAGTTAGATGCTGCTGCAAAACAAGCCCAGACACAGATTAGCGACTACACTACAAAAGTGCAAGACGCGGTACAACAATCTGGCACAATGTCGACAGCGGCGCAACAAGGCTTTAACAGTGATTTTAAGACAAACGGTGACCCAACTAACTCATTACAGTTAGCTACTACCGTTAATGCGTTACCAACAAATCAGCAAGACTATTTTAGCTTTGCTAATCAGATGGGATTGTCAGCCACTGACTCATTGACATACGCACCACAGCTTGCGACAATGAGCACGACGGCTGTTCAAACCTTCTTTGATCAGGTTAACAACAGTAATGTTGCCCCAGCTGATGCGTTTAAAGTGGCAAACCAGGTTAATAGTTTAACGGATGCTCAGCAGGCAGCATTAAATAATGCTACTTCACAAGGCTTATCAATAAATCAGGCACTGACAATAGCAAATAGTCCTGTAGCTAACCTTGGCGTTAACGCACAAAATATGTATATTCAGGCAACACAAAATGGTAGTATACCATCTGAATTAGCACAAGCAATAACAGCAACAGAACAGATTGTTGATCCTGGCGCAGCAGCAACGAACATTAATGCTGCGGCACAAAGTCAATTAACTACACCAGAACAAATTGCTGCATACAATGCGTTATTGGCAAAAGATCCAACAATGACGCCAACTGATGCGGTTAAGATGGTGTTGGATGCAGTAATCCCAAGCGCACAGGCAGATACCTTGCCCGCCACACAACAGACGGTTCCTGGTGTTTATCATCAAGACCCAACAACTGGTAAGTGGGGAATTTACGTAAAAGACCCAACAAGTGGTCAGTTAACAAACACTGGTATTGTATTAGCTTCTGCCGGTGCGGATGCAACATCTAAATATGTTGAGGGTGCACCATCTGGCGATCAGTTCCCCGTAACTAAGAATACAGACGGAACACCGAATCTTTCGATGATCCCGATATCTACAACGACACCAGATACAACAGCACAGACTCAGACTACTAAAGCACAGCTTGATTCTGAGTTGGCTAGTGGACAAATTACTCAGGGTGAGTATAATGATGCAATTAAAAACATTGCTACCACAACGACACCAAGTGTTGTTACAGATCCGTACCAGCAATTAATTGATAACTTATTTACTAGTAAGTCAACTGGAACGGGTACAGGCACAACAGCAACCGCAACAACACCTGGCGGAACAGGAACCGGTACGGCAACAGTGCCCGGTGGTGCAAGTGGTAACGGTGCCGGTACAGGCACAATAGCGGGAACGGGTGCAGGAGCCGGAACAATCTCTGGAACAGGAACCGGCGCCGGTGGAACTGCAATTGGAACTGGTGGCGGTGGTGGTACCGGCGGTACAGGAACAGTTACAACAAGCGGTGGAACTGGTTTATCATACGGATCACCATCCACAGCTCAAACTAACCCAGGTATAACAAACTTAGTAGGAACATTTGCACCAACCAAAGATGCCTCATTAATTGGATTAGAACAAAATCAAAATATGACAACTCCATCAGCTTCTTACAACCCATACTTTGCCGGTTTAGCTACCGGTGGATCTACATCCAATTTATCATCTAATTCAATCACTGGCGTTGGTGATACCAGTAATCAACTCACTGGTTTGACACCATCCTTAAGAGCGGTTCAACAGGCTGCTTTACTAGGTATACCAACACTATCCGCATTAGCATCCCCAGAATATGGCACACAAATTCAATCTGTTGAAGAGGCGCCCCCAGTAATCCATCTGGCAACTGGTGGTGGTTTAAGTTATGCGCCAGTGTTTGGTCATGGTCGTCCTACAGCGCTTTTAGGCACACCAAAAAATGAAGCATTTGGTGATATGACTGGTCGATTGATTGGCGCCCATGCCGCTGGTGGTGAGATTGATGACCATGTACCAGAGTTTCATAGTGAAGGTGGTTTGCAGCATCGTTATGTTCAAGGCGCTGGCGATGGTACCAGTGACTCTGTAAAAGCCATGTTGGCTAATGGTGAGTTTGTTATTCCAGCTGATGTAGTATCTGATTTAGGTAACGGAAGCAATCAATCTGGCGCTAAGGTGTTAGATAGCTTTTTATCAGTTATCCGCGCCCACAAACAAAAACACGACCCTAGTAAATTACCGCCAGATAGTAAAGGCCCCTTGGCTTACTTATTGGCAGCTAAGAAGAAAGCGAAAGTATAATGGCAACTGGATTAAGTAGTCTAATCTCCAATACAGGAGTCCAAACAACCACAATGCCGAGCTGGTTTGATACAGCTCAGCAAAACGTTGTCAGTCAAGCACAATCTGCTAATGCTGCTGCTCCGGCTCCTCAAAACACTGTGGCGCAGAATGCGGTCAATACTTTATCCGGCGCAACTAACCCATTTACACAAGCTGGTGGCACACTACAAAATATTGCTAGTGGCGCTGCGAGTCCTTGGAACGTTAGCCCAACTGGTCAGGTAACACCAAACGTTAATACCGCTTTGGGTGGTTTGTTCCAAGCCCAAAACCAGCAACTTCAACAATTAGCCCCAACTATCCAGGCACAGCAAGAAGCACAAAATATTGGTTCTGGTAACTTTGGTAGCTTGCGCGGCCAGACTGCTGATGTATCAGCATTGACAAACGCTCAGGCTCAGTTAGCATCACAACAAATGCAAGCCGCACTACAAAACCAATCAGCCGGTGTAAACGCCGCTATTGGCGCTGGCAACGTAACACAACAAGACATCAACAACCTATTGACTACCGGTCAATATCAACAAGCATCACCATACATTAACGCAGCTAACCTTGGCAACGTATTGTCAACCGTTCAACCTGGCGCCACAGTATCTAACACAACTAACCTATCTCCACTAAACCAGGTAATGGGTTTAGCTACTGCCTTGGGCGGCACTGGTGTATCTACTGGCGGATTATTAAGTGGTTTGTTTGGTTCTGGAAGTGGTGGTAGCCCAACAATTACCAACCCAGTAACTGGTTTGCCAATGGCTAACCCTAACTATGTAGCCCCTGGATTATTTAGTAGCTTGTTTGGTTCTAGTTCCTCACAACCAGCTGCCACTTCTACCAATACTTCACCACTCGCTGCAGTAAGCACAGGCCAAGATACCAGCAGTCAATATAGTGGCTCTTCTAGCACGCCAACTTCTACTGGCGCAACCACTGCACAAGATATTCAACAAGCAGCAACTGATGCGGGTTACACTACCCCAATTGGTGGCGATACAGGATCTTAAGGATAAATAATGGCTGAACAAGTACAATCCGGTTTAGACGCCGTAGAGTCTCCTAAAGAAGAAATTACCGCTGTTGGTGGTCTGGCAAAACCTATAGCAGCAAAAGGTCCTTATGCTCTTCCAGCCCCTCAGGGCTCTATTGGTTATGATCCTGCTCTCTTAGAAGAGATGCAAAAAATGATCACTATGCGTGAAGCGCAAAGAAATAGTTTTGGTGAGCGCATGAAAGATGCCATGGCCTGGTGGTCTGGTGGTGTCGCTGGTCCCGCAGAACCTTTAGCTGAGCGTGAGAAAACAAAGCAACAACAAGATGCTGAATTGTTTGGCATGAAGGCGCAGCTTTCTCAGGCCAAGATTGGTCAAAAATTAAATGAGCTTACTCAGGCATCAATCTTTGGCTCACCAGTTACGGCAGCAACACAAAGTGGCACATTGCCTCCATCTCACGTTGCCGCTGGCGCACCAACAGAATCTTCTACATTGATTCAACAAGGTGGTATGCTTGGTCTAGTAAGAGATGCCGCATTAAGACAGAGCATCGCGGCCCAGGCTTTGCGTGATCCAGTTGGCGCACAAAAAGCTATCCAAACTTATTTGGAAAAAAACGCAACCGATACCGATATGATTAAAGACCTACGCTACATGGTAGCTAATGGTCTGATTGATCCTAAACTGGTACCAGCCGCAGCATTGACTAAGTTTGCTGGTGCCGCAGCATTTGTGCCACACGATGTTCGTGGTTCAACTGGAACAGTACAAAGCACGCCAATCGGCTCCGCTGGTGCTATGGTTGGTGGCGGTGGTGGTGCTCCAACTGCAGCACCTGCTGTTGTACCTGCTAACAGAATTGCACCCGCGGGCACACCTCAAGTTGCTCCTGCTGTTACAGCTCCTGCTGCTAAGGCTCCTGCTACTACTCCTGCTGCAGGCGCTACTACTCCTGCTGCAGGCGCTACTACTCCTGCTGCTAAGGCTCCTGCTACTACTCCTGCTGCAGGCGCTACTACTCCTGCTGCCAGTGTCATTAAACCGCCAGCACAAGTTACTCCCCCATCCTCATTTAAACCCCCACTACAGACTGAGTCTCCTGTTGAAGCACAAATCCGCGCAGCTGGTTTAGATCCAACATCTAAAGAAGCAAACGAGATGCGTCAAAAAGCTGGTGAGACTTTAATTGCTGGACAAGGTAAACAATTAGAAAAGACTGGTGAAGACGCAGGTGTTCGTTTGAATAAGATGCGTGATTTGTCAGAAAGAGGCATGAACACCATCCCAACAGCTCAGGCTGTTATTGATATTGCCGATAATCCAAAATTAAGTAAGGTTATGGGTCTGGCTCATGGTACACAAACTGTACCAACCGCACTAACAACAGCCGGTGATTTTATCCCCGGTATTGGTGCAGAGAAGGTAGAGAAGGCACTCGTTGCTAATTATCTATCACCTGAAGAGCGTGTTGCTTACAAGACGGTACAGGGCGCATCACAAAAGCTAGGTATTGATTTTGCTGCTGATGTATTCAAAGGCGCACGTATGGGTATCGGCCTAGAGAAAATGGCGATGGGTGCTAAGGGTGTTGGTACTGAGATGCCTGCTGAGATTAATAAACGTAACGCCGCATTGATTCGCGACGCGGCACAATTTCAACAAGACAAATCAAAGATGTGGGAAAGCTGGGCTGATAGCCATGGTGGCAAGTTTGCCGATTTTAATCAGTTTGAATCCAGCCCAGAATACATTAAATTTAGAGATGATGCACAACAGCATTTTTTAAATACATACAAAGGAATTGTTAAGCCGCTGGGTGAAGAGGCTGGCGCACACCCAGCTGAGTCACTGGTTGAAAAATACAGAACTAAAAAGAGACAATAAGCATGGATGAGAAATTACAAAATGCCTATGACGCGCTTCAGGCTGCTCATGATGCTGGCAATACCGCAGACGCTACTCAGATAGCGGACTACATTGATACGCTAAAAGCTCAACAATCTTCAGCCACGGCCCAAGCTGATCAACCTCGTACCAGTGCCGTATTACCGGCTTTGGGTGGTGGTTTAGGCGCGGTTACTGGTGCAGGTGTTGTCGGTGCATCTAAGGGTGTCGAACTTGTTCGCGCTCTTGACCGTTTTGGTGGCAATCAACAACAGACCACTGGCTACAATCCACGCGGTTCTAGCGTAGAAGAAAGCATACAAAACTGGCGCACCTACGCCGATGCACAAAACGAAGCAGCTAAGTCTGTCCGTCGTGATACTGCACTTCAGAAAAAATACCCTGGATTCACCAGGCCAAATCTCCCACACCTACAACCTACGGTTCCTACTGCTGCCGAAAATATATTTGGTCATGCTGCCAATATTGGCACAATGAAACCAATCACCGGTTTAACAGCGGGCGCTAACGCAATTGACTTAATGCAACAAGTCAAAGCTGGTAACCCTATTCAATCTACTATCAGTGCTGCGGGCCTAGCCGGATCTGCTGCGCCATATATCAAAGCACTTCCTAAAAAATATCGTGGTGTTGGTGCCGCTGTATCTATGGCCGCTCCAGTGGTTAACCGCGCACTCGATCAATTTACCAACCCCCCAGAACAGCAATACAATACCGGTGGATTAGTCGCTCTGGCTGAAGGTGGTCAACCACCAGAGATGGGCGAAGCACAGGCTTACGAACCAAGTTATAACGAACGTATTTATAATGCAATTGCTCCGTATATTGGCAAAGACCAAGCTCGCGGACTAATGGGTATGCAAGGTGCTGATTCTTATTCTCAATACAATCCATTAAGCTGGGCTGCTCAAGCTCCGGGTCAAATTGCACAAAACGCAAAAGACTTTGTAAAGAGTTCTAAAGAAGGCGACTATCTTGGTGCTATGGGCAATTACTTAGAAGGTGCCTGGAATGCTGCACCAATGATGGGTAAATTTGTTCAACTACCTGAAAGATTTTTAAAGAACCGACTTGAAAATTTACAATGGGAAAAAGGCACAGAGGCTTTAACTCCTGCACTTGAAAAAGCTGCACCAACAATTGCAAAAGCAATTCATTTTATCGGAGAGCATTTGCCTAAACACGAAAGTGTTTTAGCCGGTAGTAAACTTTCACCCCCACTATACAACAAAAAAAACATTTCTGTTGAAGGATATGATAAGGGTGGTAAAGTAATAAAAAAGTTTACAGAGGCCATCATTCCCCACGAAGGAAAAACACTGCTGGCCACACTGGCTGATAGAACCAAAGCGACTGAAGGCTTTTCTGGCGGTCCTGGTTTTATTAACTTACATCCGGATTATACCTGGGCCGTAGATGCTCCTGGCGTTGTGACAAAGCACATGAATGTGGTTAATCGTTTTGGTGGGCCAGATCAAACTGTGTTTGCTCCAATGTTAATGTCTACTGAGGCGCACAAATCTAATCGCCCAGTGTTTCATCAAATTTACAATGACTTGCAAGAAAAAATTAAATCTGGTGAATTTACGCCTGAGCAGATTGATAAATTAAATCAACGTATCCTAGCTGAAAAGGGTGTTGATTTATCTAAAAGCCCTGGTGTACAATCGCCAGACTTTTTACAATTTGCCGACACATTTAATCGCCGCGGTAAAGTAGCTGACATCTTGGGATTAAAGAAAACTGGTGGCGTTGATTTACAACAACATTTAGAATCTACTATTGATCCAGTTTTAAAAGAAGCAGAGACTGGCGCTATTGGTCCTCAGCTCTTTACCATGGAAGGTAGTATTGAGAAGCCAGAGATTCACCCAGCCTATAGTCATTTGTTTTTAGGTGAGAAAGGCGCGGACCAATTTACTCCAGTGCCCCGTGAGTTTTTATTCCGTGATTTAGAAAAGCAAGCCATGGAACAGATGGGGCGCCCGATGACGGATTACAACTACCGTAATGTGCAAAACTTACAAGGTGGTTTGCCAAATCAATTAATTGATGATAAACTAATTAAATCTTTGCAAGACCTTGGATACAAAAAAGGCGGCAAAATTAAGAAGAAGAAATAATGCCAAAGTTATCAATAGCCGAAATCCGCGCAGTGCTCGATGATGCTAAGCAGGCATACAAGGCCAAGTTCACCCCTGGCTTTTACCATGGTAGTCCAACAAATAAAATAACTGCTTTTGACCCAAGCAAATCTGCTGTTAAAGATTTAGATATGGTGACACCTGGTGTGACATTTGTTTCGCCAAACCCAAGATTTGCTGAAAAGTTTTTAGCTGATCCAGAAAAACTTAATACTCCAACTGGGGCGACAATGTATCCAGTTAGTGTTAATCTTGGTAAACATTTTGATCCTGCCACACCAGAGGGCAATGACACGATAAAACAATACCTTGCAAACAAATACAAAAAAGATGTAGATAGCTATGGGTTTGATGAGGCATTAGGTCAAAAGCATGAATACATGATGGATCGTTTAACCGATCCGGTAAATAACTGGAAGTTAATGGAATCTCCAGAATTACTGAATTTCTTAAAATCAACCGGCCACGATACATTTAGTGTAACTGAGGGCGGTGTCAAGAACGTCGGTATCTTTAATCCAGCTAACATCCGCGGCAAGTTTGCCCAGTACAATCCGGAAGAGGCAGCCAACCCAGACTTCATGAAGGCCGAGGGTGGCGCTGTGCAAAGTTTTGCACCCGGCGGTATTGCCCTGGCAGAAAACATTGTCAAGCACTCTATTGGCCAGCACCCTAAAGTGGCGCAGGCCCTGGAAGAATACCTAAAAGGTAATATCAGTAACGCGGACCGTATCCGCATTATGAATGAGCATCTGCCAATCCGTAACTGGACTCAATTGCCGCCAGCGTATACTGATGAAGAGATCCGTAACGCCCTGATGGCTAACAAGCAATCTAAGGCATTGGCCGATGTGCCAGCTGGTATGCGTGTTGGTAACCGGTTAGATATCCCAGCTTATACCCAGCACGGTGTCTATGTTGATACCACGCATGATTTATCTGCCGGCAACGCGCCAATTAGCTACAACAGAACCGGTCATTTGACTGACGTTGAATTTAGCTCTAAACCCAACCAGGCGGTCCGTGTAGGCCTCGGAACCAAGGAGCAGGCCCTTACCCCCTTGGGCGCCGAGATTGGGTCTGCAAAGTCCCCATTTGCCCTTATAAAGGGTACTAACGTGGGTACATCAGATGACGAAGTACGTCGCATGATGGCTGAAATGATGCAAGACCCAGCATATACTCAAATTGGTATGGACCCACGCAGACACTCACAGTTCTATGATAAGTCTACTGGTTTGCCTGTATGGTCCGCTGAAGAAAAATTGCAATCTGGTCCGTTAATTATTGCACCTAAACAAGGTTTAGAGACAACCAACTGGGAAGATCCAAGACTGAGTTTGTCTGACTTTGAGGGTAAGCACTATGACAAGGGTGGTGCGGTAATCAAGAAGGTATTAAAGTTTGCCGAAGAGGTGCCATTCGTGCACTACTCCTCCCAACCCAATTTAACATCCTTAGAGCCTAGCTTTTATGGTCGGGGTATTAAAGGCCAAGAAGCGGCTCGTCTCAAAGATGCTCCGGATATTCGTAACCGCAGCTACTTTTATGTAGATAAGGGTGAGCAGACGATGCGCCCAGAACAGGGCCTAGGAAATCAGAAGTACCAGGGCACGGCATCTAACGTGTATAACCTGGCAGATGACCCTGAGGGCTTTCACGCAATTGCAAAAGCCAAGTCACTCGATCCATATATGATGAGTTTTGGTCGTGAGGTAGTGGACCCAGCTGTCAAGGCCACCGAATTGGAAAGATTAATTAAGGGTGCCGGTTACGAAGGCTACCACACTGGTGACGTGGGGTTGTTGTTTAATCCAACACCAGTCACCAAGGTAGACGGCTATGCGCCAGGTGGAGAAGTATTAAAAAAGCTACTCCCGTTCGCTGAGCGAGAAGCAAACAAGACTAAGTTTTTAGAGGGCAACCATCCCGCAGTACCTGATGTTGTCTATCATGGCACTTCAGTAGACGAAGACTTTAACGCTTTTAAGAAAAAACCAAGATGGATACATGTAACTGAACATCCAGAAGTTGCTAATACGTATACTGAATTGGGTAATGATCAGTTAGCTTGGGGTGAATCTCCTAGAGTTATGCCTTTACATTTAAGCACTAAAAATCCATTGATTCTTGATGATGACCAACTTATGGAAGGTAGCTTTTTACCATTTAAACAACGTCAAAGAGAATGGATTGATTTAGCAAAACAGCAAGGTAATGATTCTATTTATAATCCCAATACCGGCACTTGGATGGTTCCAGAACCAACACAATTAAAATCTGCTATTGGTAATGAGGGAACTTTTAACCCAACTAATCGTGACATTACCAAAAAGCGCGGCGGTCTAGTCTAATCACTTGCGATAACGCTTGCCGTGCCAGCCCTCGGCTGCAAGAGGAAAGTCGGGAGCCCACTCTGGTGGTGTGGTCATGATACGGACCACATCTTCTAGCGAGGACTCCGCGCTTTGTTCTTCAACAAGGAGCAACACCTCGTCATGGATCGAGTTAATAATCTCATAACCAGCTCCCTCGAGAGCTATCATAGCAAACGCAAGGAAATCGCGAGCCGTACCCTGGACGGCAGACTGGAAGATACTACTGCCAATCAGGGGGTTTCTACTCCACTGGCGAGTATAAGTGTTCTGACTATGAACGACAACGCCCACTTTCTGACTACCCCACGGAGTGGTGAGCAGCTCGAGCTCTGGCCTCTGCCAGCAGATGAGACGGCCTGATGGTAGTTGCATCCATAGAGCCTGTTTGGCCACCTTCATCTTTATCTTCTGACCTGCGGCAAATGCAGTACCGGGATTCTGTACTGCGTCAATTGCAGCGGTCTCGCATAAAGCCCACAGATTTTTTACCTTCACATAAGAGCTACGGTAATTATCTACAGCATTCTTCGCTTGTAGATCTGATAGCTTAACTCCCATCCCTTCCGCATACTTTACTAGACCCTTGGCACCTTGGCCAAACATCGCACCTAGAACCGCTGACTTTGCAATTTGACGCTGATCTTTTGTAACGTCTTCGTAATTGACTCTATAAAGGCTTTCTGACGCAAAGACTTTGTACTCATCTAATCCCTTTCTAAACAGCTCTACTTTGTCGTTTTGTCCTGCGAGCCAAACCCCAACTCGGTTTTCAATTGAGCTAAAATCCACGTCAACGAAGGTCTTGGAGTCCGGAGCTTTGATTGATGATCGTACCAAAGAGGAAAGTTGTAGCATCGTTCCAGATCCCCTTCCAAAGACTTCAGGTATAGCCTGTTCAATTTGTTCATCACTGAGCGTGGGCCTCGCAATATTCTGTAAATTAAGTCCGCCCCTTGATGCCCAACGACCAGTACTAGCGCCATGATATACCAGTGTATTCCTAATTCTTCCTTCACGTTGTATCTCCAACATTTTAGCGTACTTAGCCACGCTAGTCTGGCTTCCTTCTTGGCGTAACTCTAACGCCCGTTTGATCACCGGAAATATGTTGCACTGCAGCATTTTTTCAACGGTCTCGGCGGTCAAATCGGGCATTGGTGCATGAGGGATTTTTTGGTTAATCCAGTCTAGTAATTTAGCCCTCTCAGACGGCTTAAAACCGGTCAAGGAGACGCATTCAGCGTCAATTGAGGCCTGGGCCTCACCGACTGCTTTTACAGCGTTTTGGAGCTCGTTAGGATCCACTGGCACACCACGGAGGTTAATCCGCTGAGTGAGCTCCCAGATTCGCTGCTCGCCCACAGTAAGGGGGCGTAACAGGGAGGCGATTGCCATCTCAGTTCTAACGTCTTGGGCACAGTACTTAAATAACTGGGCGAGTAACTCTGGGTCATCTTCATACTCTCCTTTCCTATTGGGTTTACATAACTTTTGAATCAAACGGGCGCCGATGGCGTCTTTTTTATGGGCGGCATCCATGAAAGTGCCTGCCTCATCCAAACTCTGTGGTACGTTATTGGCCGCTGCTATGGCCATGGAGTCAATCACCTGCTCTAGCTTTAGTGGTGGCCAGCCGTACTTAGGCACACAGACGCAGTTCCAGATGGCATACTCGAACATGGCGTTCCATGCTTGGATTTTGCCACCTTGGCGGACGTGGTCTAATAATTTAGATAAAAAATGCCCGTAGTGTGGGTTGTTAACTTGGTCAGTTACTAACACATTGTCAGGCTGGGTGCCGAACGCAATACACAACACTTCTGTTGTGGGGTCGTTGGCGTAGATGTCCAAGCCTACATCGGGCAAGTTGGCTTTACTGCGGGTCTCAAAGTCGATGCTGTAGATCATCAAAACTTCCAGGTCTTGGTGATGGTGATAGACTTATCGGTTGGTTCAAAGTCAAACTCAACATCAAAGCCGTCAGTCTTATCCGATTCATCATTGTGGCTGCCGTCACAGAATGGTGGGTTCTTAGTCTTACCACAACCGCACTCCATGGGCGTGTCTACTTTTGGCGTCATA
>Ga0208871_1000253_pt1 | contig 19150 bp, 23 predicted proteins | sample CryBogCBE19Jun07_FD_184592 | JGI IMG/M metagenome (GOLD analysis project Ga0208871, IMG submission 184592) | Freshwater microbial communities from Crystal Bog, Wisconsin, USA - CBE19Jun07 (SPAdes) | ecosystem: Environmental > Aquatic > Freshwater > Bog lake | place: Crystal Bog, Wisconsin, USA...
GTCACACATGTTGGTGTTGTACCGCCACCGCCCTTGGGAGACATCAGCGTTGCAATGTTATCGTACTCATGGGGTTTGAACTCCTGATCACCGCACACCTCTGTATCCCACCATACTACACGTACAGACTCGGGCTTAACGTCAGCGCATATCTTAGCAATCTCACCGAACACAAGACTGTAGTAAGGATGCATTGAACCTGATGTGTCACACGCAATGATCAACTCACCCATCGACTCAGTAAAGTGAGACGGCATCACGAACCCACTTGCCAACATACGTTTGTTGGGAGGACAGAACCTAGAGTTCTCATCACCTGTTGAGATGGTCTGAATGAACTCACGTAATGCTTCTCTCCAATCTGTCTGACGTTCACGTGCAGTCTCAAGAATGTCACGACCACCCGCACCATCCCCCGCCATCTTACGCACTAGCATCTCGCCTTGACGATTGGCATCATCGATCTGACGAATAAGCTCAGTTTTCCCACCATCGCCTTGGGCATCGCCCTCACCCTCCTCAAAGTCCCCGTGTTCATCAAGTGTTTGCACGTCAACAAACTTAGCATTCTTGAGTAGCTCTTGCAGTATCTGCGTGTAAGACATACCCTTGAAGTTATCATCCACGAGTGGAGCTACCTTAGTCGGACGTTCAACAAACTTGAAGTCAGGATCGATCTCTTCAATCAAACTGTTAACACAGTAGTCCATTGCAATGTTATTGATAGGCTTCCCAAACTTCTTTTGCAACTCGTGATACATCGGCAACACGCAATGCTTCAGCGCAATGTGGAAGTTCTCATGCAATACCAAATACCGCAACTGCTTAAGCGTGAAGTCAGATATGAACTCAGTCCCATAGAACTTGTTCTTGCCGTCAGCCATTGCAGTTGGTACATCATCACGCACTTCAGACTTACCCATGCAGATCACACCTGATAACAATGCGAACTTGGGATGTCGCATACAGTCGATATTAGCTTTCTGCACTTTTTGTTGTGGTGTTAATTTATCAAAGCTCATAGTTCCTCCCGTGTTTACTTGGTACTAAAAAAGATTTTGTGTGCACTCAACATGTTACCGAACTCAGTCAGCGTGGCATAGACTGCCACACGTTGGGACTGCGCTACAGTATTTACAAAGATAGACTGCATCTCAGCTTTCATCCTCCACACATACTTAACAACTTGCTCGGCATCCTCACGCTTATCAACACGTGATACGAACTGGAACACTTGCACCAACTGAGCGGTCGGGTTGTCAGATAGCGGTGCGTTCTCAGGGTCAGCAATCACACGATCAAGTGAGCAAATGTCTCGTCCGAATCTAATGAATGAACCTAGAGCCTCAGCAGTAGTTGCACCAACAGTCCCCACAAGAGCAGACTCAAGAGTGTCATCGTCCAGTACCCCATCTCCCGCATTAAGAATATCACTAGACGCAACAAGAGAGCGAGGAGTAGCATAGGCAACCGCAGTACTTCTAGGATTAAAAATATAACCATTGTCACGAGAGAGATCTTTACCCTCATATTTACCACCTTTCTCATAATCTAAAAACGAATCGAACACCATTGGGAAGTTGTGCACGAATGCCAACACATTTGGATTGACACCCGCTGATACCGCATAGTCATTGATCCACTCATCTACTGTAGGTTTACGCATCTTGACGAACGTCAAACGATTACGCAAGTGTGCCTGAATAGAATCGCCTAGTCCCTCAACTGCAAGGTTGGTGAAGCATACAACCACACTACCCTCGGGCAAATGATAGTTACCAACACGTCTCTCGTAGATGATCGGTGCGAGTACGTTCTTAATAAACTGCGGTGCTTTAGCAATCTCATCGAGCGCAATCAGTATCGGCTTCGCACCATTGATACCCTTTTGATTGAACTTAGATACACCGAAGCGTTCATTGGGTAACTCACGTGAGACACCGCTTTCACGATCAAGGTCAGGCATCCACACGCTACCATCGGATAGCTGAGTGCAATCAATAGGATCGACTGCAATGTGATTGGCGAACTGAGGTAAAGATTTGAGCGCATGGAATAGTGCAGTCTTACCAATGCCATTCTCACCCTCTACGATAACTGTACGCTTGTGTCCGACAGTTGCTACTAACGATTGCACTTGTTTGAAAGATAAAAAGTTTCTCATTTGCGTTCTCCTGTTGATTAATAAAATTACTGACCGAAACCATAGTATACCACAGATTGTCTAACCTTTGACATTTTTACAACACATGATTGTTGGAGTATGGGAACTCTTTAGGGGTGCAGAACTTAGGTATCAATTCGTTTCCTGTCACACACTTACCAACAATTCGCACCATGCGATCAAGCAATGCCTTTTCCAATTCCTTTTCTGTCACTAGCTCGTTGTTACTGGTCAGCATCTCGATCTGATGTTCACGACTAAACGTAGTAGCTTTCCATTGCAATCTAGCATGAATACGTCTGCATGTGATACTGTCATACGCTTGTTGTGCACTATGATTAATGAGCGTATCAACTGCCCTGTCTCTTACTGTATCGGAGTCGGGACAATTGTAGAAGTCACGCAACTCATTGCGCTCACTATACGTTACCCCTGCGCCATCACCAAACGGGACTGCTTTTTCACGATCGTATTTAAACCAAGCTAAGTACTCAGGTAGCCTGAACATGCATACTGTAATGAATGGTCTAAAGAAGTCCCGCACTTCTTTGTTGCGCTCTCTGTCCTCCTTTAACGAGACCTTGCGATACAACTGCTTGTGCTTCGAGCCACTAACAACCAAACTGTTGTTCTTATCAAATAAAAGCTCGGTGTCCTCAAGTTGTCCCCGTACAGGCACGAGTGCCATTTCACCTGTTGTTGTACGAAAAGTTTGATTGGGCGCAACACCTACTACATAGTCCATGAAATGTTTATCAGTCATACTGTTGCTCTCTCTGTACTGGCGCAGTTCCAACCCGTTCGCATTGGGGTGATGATACCTCGCCATGATCTGATTGTATAAGTGCAACTCGTACCCTTTATCCACCTCAACGATGCGGTAATGGTGTTGATACTTGCCCCATAGTGGGCGCTCATTGTCCTCCCATATCTTTTTCTTGCGCCACGTTGGTAACGCTTTGCGCCTAAAAAACTCTTTCGCTTTCGCATAGTTGTTGAGCATGTCGATATTTCTGATGTTTGTGTTATACATGTTTAGCCCTCCTGTTAAAAGTTTGTATTGAGTGTGTGGACTGTGTAGATGTACTCGCCTATCAAGTCCCCTGAATAGTTCTCACTTGTCCAATCGGATTCTTGCCCATCCTCACCCACCGCAACAATCGCCCACTCAGCCTCGAATGTTTCCTCAGCATATCTGCATAGGTCGTAGTGGCACACCACATCATCAAAGGTCTCGTACCACTTCACATCGCTATATTCAAACGTCATGATCGGGTCTTCTTTGTGCGGTGCTTCATCGGTGTCCCACGTCCACTCGGCAAACCCTATGTCACCAAAATTCTGCTCCGCCATCTTATCGTTTCGCGCCTTGACGAGAATTACGAACTTCTCCCTGTCCTCGATTGATTTGAATTTGATAATACCCGCTACATCTGATCTGTATCCCATAGTGTTTCTCCTTAAACTTCGGTTGTAATAGTGCCACCAGTAATCACAAACTTGGTGTCGTTGAGTTTTTGTGCGATAGCATCATCTAAATTGTCATCGAGTTTGCTATCTAATAAGTCTGCAATGGTGTCGCTGAAGTCGTGCTCGTTCAGTCTGTCGGTGAAGTCGTAGTCGTCCACCGCACCATATGCCATCTCTACAATTTCGTCACGATCAAAGTGGCACGAGTTATCTTCATGACTGTCGAGCAGAATTTTGCATATGCTTCTTATCTTGTCTTCGAAGTCCTCGTTGATTGTTGCGACAGTTTTGTGGTTCTGCATGATCTCTGCCACACGTTTATCGACTATTGCATTGATGTGCGTGTCGATGTCTTTAAAGATTGCAAGTAATAGTTCATTCATGGTTTTTCTCCTGAGTTTCAAGTTGATTAAAAATTATGGACAGTTTGTCCATGCGAACGACACCCGTTATAGATGCCGTAAGATTCCTATTATACACATAGTGAGAAACACTACAGTCATTAGCAGATTTATTGTTGCGTGAAAGATACGCTCTTTGAGCGGGATTAGTTTTTTATTTAGCATCATTACTCCTTTATTTAAACAAAATTGTTGGTTGTCTCATCTTCATGCGTTTGCCCATTGGTAGGTTGTCCCACTTCTCCTTTAATGTTTTAAGGTTGTCCACTAAGTTGTTCCTTGGATGCGTGAACTCCCGCTTAGCGTACGTTATCCACGGCACATTGGGTACGTCCATATGCTCGATCAAAGCAAACCCCGCTTGTACCCCACGCAGAACAGTTAGGTAGTACGTATTGAATGCCTTACTGTCGTGATCGTCCCGTTTGTCGGCACTATAGATAGCGTTTGTCACTAACCTGATCTCTTTGCGTAGTTCAATAAGATAGGTGAACCATTGTTCTGCCCGTTGCGTTGCGTAGTACCTGTGCATTGCCTGTGATCTGTTGTACTGCGCTTTCTCCTGTCGCTCCTTGATGAGCGTATCAAACACAATGCTTGAGAGATCGCCGTTATCTACCATACGCATGAGTTCTGCCTTGGTTTTCTTGACCAACGGCTTAGGTTTGCGCTTACATAGGTTACAAGTCTTGCCCTCGAGTTCAACGAGAAAGTTACCCGCATACCCTTGCGCCCTTGCTTGAGCCTTGGTTAGTTTGTATTTGAACAAGGAAATTTCTCGCTCCTCGCCACACTTTTTACAGCGTTTGCTAAATTTGGTGGACAATTCTGACATTTTGCGCTCTCTTTCTTAGTAATAAAGGTTACAGTTTTTCAAAATAGTCCACTCCCTTGCATTAGTGGACAGTATAGTGGGCAGGTGTTTTTCCGCATGGTTGCTAGTGTAAACAGGTGTTCGAGTATACGTCCCACCATTCTGAGCATACACGTTTGGCAAAAGCATAAAATCTCTCCTTGTTTGAATTTATAAACACAGATTATCCTTTATATATATACCTTTTTAATAGTTAATTATATATAAGAGTGTGTTTACGCTAGTATCCATGCGTGTTTTCACGTGCCCACCTATTTGTCCGCAAATCCAATGGAGTGGACAGCCCCAAAAATGACTATTTGGTAACGTGTTGTGGAGAAGTTCATCGATTGCCCTTTATGGGTAGTTTGTAGTCGGCTCGGCTTATGGCTTTTAGCTCGTTGTTTTGTGCACGTTGAAGTGCTTCACGTTTGTTGCGTGTTTGTTGCATGGGTGCTGACACCCGTTGAGAATAGGCGTGTTTGTTTGAGTAAGTCTTGCTCATTGTGTTTCTCCTTAAAGTTTAAAGTAAGTTGCGACAATTGTGACGATGCACCAAATGATTGCGAGGATATGGAATAGGTATCTCATGGGTTTTCCTGTGGTTTAAAGTATGGACAATGTGTCCATACTTTTTGGGTTGATTAAACGGCTTTGATCTCGAACACTTTATTGACTTTTTTGTAGCCCGAGCCGTGAGCGGGAAAACCTATAATTGTGGTTCGCTCGGATACCGCACACAATTTGCATTCTTTACATGTCAGCCCGTCTGTGTAGGATTGTGGACACGTTACAACAGTATGCCCTTTTGGTGTCGTCAGCTTTTTTGGTGCATCGCTCGGTAATATTGTGACAACAGGAGCAATGCCTAGTTCGTACAAATCATCGGCATGGGCTAGATTATCTCCGCTCAAATTTATGGTGAACCCTTTTTGATTGGCGAGTTTGATCCATTGGTGATTTTCTTTTAGGTTAGTTTTATGGGTGTACGTGAACCCTCGTTTTCCCGTGTTCGCTTCAACTAGGTCATACAGTTTTACGGGATCAATCGCTTCGTCATTATCCGAGAAGCCCTCGAGATCGCCGACTTGATTGTGACGCCAAATTGAACCCTCAGCGATGCCTTGAATTAGAGCGATAAACTCTGACCAGTTTAACCCTCGCTCACCACTTGAAACTTTTTTCCAATGGAAATTAATCCCGTGATTGTCCCCATAGCATCCATTATTGAACATGCCACACGTAGGAGGGCAATTATTTTTCGGACTAGTTGATACGGGGATATCTCCCGTTTTTACGTTTGATGATTTTAAAGTGAGATGATACTTTTTCATTTTGCTATTTCCTGATTTTGATTTTATGGACAATGTGTCCATACTATTGACACTTAATTAAACCGCGCGGGAACGTCTCCCGCTCGGCTCTCCTGAAAATCTCATACATCCAATTTCAAAGCCGTCATAAAACGAGCCTGTTCGGCTTTGCTTAGTTTTTCGAATTCAACTAACAGTTTAAATACCTTATCGGCTTTATTGCGAGAATCGGCTTCGCTCGGCTCGGCTTCGCTTTCCTCAATTTTTACGGCTTCGCTCGGCTCGGCTTTAATCTTTTTGGGTGTGGGGAAACATTTATTAAGTACACGTGTAATAGCCTGAATACCTGCCGAATTTTGCATGATACGTGGCGCACCATTTTTATCGAGTTTATGGTTACCATTGTCATCACGTTGCACACTATCAGGATATGCAATAGCACACCATTGTTTTACTAGGTCACGGGCATCTTCACGGCATCCAATACCTTGAGCAAGTAATTGATCCGCGAATTTATAGTCTGAATTATCGGCTTCTGTAAATATAGCAAAAACGGCTTCTACGTGAGTATTGCCGAGCATTGTAGGTTTGAGTGTAGTTACTGTAGTCATGATGAGATTCTCCTGAATTGAATTAATGTTTAACTGAATTACTAACCGAACCTCAACTATACCACAACTTACTAGGGAATAGTATTGACAATCAACTATTTTAATTACAGTATTGTAATTGTGGTAATTAAGTATCGGCTCGGCTCTCAGGGTATCGGCTCGGCTCTCAGGGTATCGGCTCGGCTCTCAGGGTATCAATAACAATCGGCTCGGCTCAACGTATTCAATGGACAATGTATCCATTATCATTCTGATAACTATTCAATCAATTTATAGATTTGATAAACGATGTATTTTTGTGCTACGGCATATCGGCGACCCACCATACCCCCACCAGACCCTTCATGGTAACCATGACACCCTCCGCACGAACACTATTCCTCAGGCGCAAATTAATATTCTGTAATACTTAAGTACCTAGCCCAAAAAATTTTATAAAAAATTTTATAAAAAATTAAAAAAAACCCCCGGACGAATAAACATCAGGGGGTAAAAGGCGGCAACCGCCAAGAGGAGAAGCAAACGCTTGCGCGATTACTCAAAAGTATTATATACTACGCACATCGAAAGTTTTTAGGACTTCGCAAATGTTTGAAGAATTGGTGCAATTTGAACCTGACATCACCAAGTCGGGATTTACTGAGCTGGATAAAGTTCCCGCACAGCAGGTTATCGACGCCCAAACCAAAACCTTAAGTTGGCTAGAAGAACTAGGCGCACTACCTGATGATGAAGTTGACGACGCCGTAGAAAAACGCAGCGCCAGAACAACGTTTGTTAAGCTATTAAAAGCGCAAGACGACACAGAAGCTAAAGAATCCATCGTATCCATCAAAACTCCAGAGGCTGTAAGGCACTTAACTGGCATGTTAACGGCATATGATTGGGAGTTTATCGAGCAAGCCAAAGAACTTAGAGGCTATACAGTCGCTAAAATCATAGAAGAAACCAAGAATTCCAACGCCAATATTAGGCTAAAAGCACTCACTTTGCTCGGAAAAGTCACAGAAGTTGGGCTATTTACAGAGAAAATCGAGATCAAAAAGGAAGAATTATCCGATACAGAACTCGAATTACGCATCAAAGAAAAGCTCAATCGCTTCATGGGAGTCGTCGATGTTGTGGATATTGAACAACAGCCAGACACTTTAATAGTAGAAACAACCAGCGCCAAGTATGAACTTACAAAACCTGACGACGCTGAGTAAAACAGAACTGCAAGCACTGATGCAGGCTTTGCCCAAAATGTCTTTGAAAGACAAAATGGAGCTATTTGAAGATTTAGAAGTCAGAGAAAAACGTGCCAGGCTTGCAAGCGCTGAGCACTCGATGTTAGGTTTTGCAAGCGCGGTATATCCAGGGTTTAAGATTGGACCGCACCATAAGAAGCTTGCTAAGATATTTACAGACGTGATTGAAGGTAAGAAACGCAGAGTTATTATCAATATAGCGCCGCGTATGGGCAAGTCTGAGTTCAGTTCTTACCTGTTTCCAGCCTATTTTTTAGGTAAATTCCCCGATAAAAAGATCATTATGGGCACGCACACTGCGGGTTTGTCCGAAGATTTTGGTAGGCGTGTTCGTAACTTAATTGAATCGGAGGAATATCATGAAGTTTTCCCTGCAACAAATGTGGCAGATGACCAAAAAGCGGCTGGTAAATGGTCTACGTCAGCCGGTGGACAGTACTATGCCGCTGGAGTGGGCGGCGCTTTGGCTGGGAGGGGTGCCGATCTTTTCGTTATTGACGATCCGCACTCGGAGCAGGATGTTAAAGCAAATTCACGACTAGCATTTGATACTGCATGGTCTTGGTTTCAGACTGGACCGTTACAACGTTTGATGCCAGGCGGTGCGATTATTGTGATTATGACGCGTTGGTCGATGCTTGACTTGACTGGACGCCTTTTAGATTATCAGATTAAGAATCCAGATTCGTTGCCTTGGGAATTGGTAGAACTTCCCGCCATATTAAATGAGGGCACCGATGATGAGAAGTCACTTTGGCCCGAGCAGTGGAAACTAGAAGTTTTAAAAACCACCAAAGCCTCGATTGATCCCAGGTTTTGGAACGCGCAGTACATGCAGCAACCCACGATGGACACAGCCGCCATCGTTCCAAGAAAGTCTTGGAGAATTTGGGATAAAGAAGACCCACCACAGTGTGATTATGTAATTCAGTCTTGGGATACAGCATATGAAGCCAAGACCAGCGCCGACTATTCAGCGTGCACAACATGGGGTGTATTCTTCAATGAAGAAGAAAAGATGAAGCCGCACATCATATTATTAGACGCGTTCAAGGATAGAATGGCGTTTCCGGAATTAAAACAGTCTGCACTCAAGCATTACAAGAATTGGGAACCTGACGCGTTTATTGTGGAGAAGAAAGCTTCGGGAGCGCCGCTGATACAAGAACTCAGAGCAATGGGTATCTATGTTCAGGAAACTACGCCAAGCAGGGGCAATGACAAGATGGTCAGGTTAAACGCTGTATCAGATTTGTTTGCGTCAGGAGTTGTGTGGGCGCCAGATACCAGGTGGGCAAGAGAAGTAATTGAAGAAGTTGCTGTGTTTCCAGTGGGTGAGCACGATGACTTTGTGGATACGATGACGCAAGCACTCATGAGATTTAGACAAGGTGGGTTTGTTCAACTGGATTCAGACGAACGTGGTGACCCGGTACATTTCAGGCGTAGACAACACGCATACTATTAAAAGGACAAATAATGGCTACTAATATAGATAAAGCGCTATATACGGACAATAACAATGCTGGTGACGACCAGGTAGATGAGCCGATGGAGATTGAGATTGTTGATCCTGAATCGGTTGACATCCACGCCGGAGATCTAGATATCCACATGGAGAAAGGCGAGTCTGACGATTTTTATAAAAATTTAGCAGAAGATGTACCCACCGATAAACTCGCTGCATTAATTAGCGACTTAGGTACAGATATTGAGAATGATAAAGGTTCCCGCAAAGATTGGGAGAAAGCATATGTAATGGGTCTTAAGCTATTAGGACTTCAATACGAAGAGAGAACGGAGCCTTGGAACGGAGCATCAGGTGTATTCCACCCAATGATTACTGAAGCCGTAGTGCGATTCCAAAGTGAAACGATCACCGAGATGTTTCCCGCCCAAGGTCCTGTTCGCACTAAAATTTTAGGTAAAGAAACACCTAAGAAAAAAGAAGCTGCGATCCGTGTCGAAGATGACATGAACTATGAATTGACCGAGGTAATGGTTGAGTTTAGACCAGAGCACGAGCGTATGTTGTGGAGCTTACCAGCAACAGGTTCAGCGTTCAAAAAAGTTTATGATGATATAACTCTAGGACGCCAAGTATCGATGTTTGTGCCTGCAGAGGACGTGATTCTGCCTTACGGAACTACAGACTTGGATACATGTTACCGCATAACCCATGTTATGCGCAAGACCAAGAATGAAATTTTAAAATTACAAAAAGCAGGTTTTTACCTAGACTTTGAACTCCCAGACTCCACTCAACTACAAGATGAGATTCAAAAAGCTAAGGATAAAGAGTCTGGATTCAATGACTTAAACGATGATCGTTATGTAATGTACGAAGTCCACGCTGATTTAGATTTGCCTGGATTTGAGGACGAAGATGGTATAGCATTGCCTTACGTAATCACAATGATTAAAGGAAGTAATAATGTCTTGTCAATTCGGCGCAACTGGAAAGAAAACGACAAAAACCGACTCAAGCGACAACACTTCGTCCACTATCAATACATCCCCGGCTTTGGGGCATATGGCTTCGGTTTATTTCACCTCATTGGAGGATTTGCCAAGTCCGCCACCAGCATTATGCGTCAACTGGTCGACGCCGGAACCCTCTCTAACTTACCCGGAGGTCTTAAATCCCGCGGTCTACGTATTAAAGGTGATGATACTCCCATTGCACCAGGAGAATTCAGGGACGTTGATATTGCGTCCGGTCCCCTAAGAGACAACATATTACCGCTCCCATATAAGGAGCCAAGCGCAGTTTTAGCTGGATTACTTGACAAAATCGTTGAAGAAGGGCGTAGATTTGCCGCAACTGCGGACATGAACATCAGTGACATGTCTAGTCAAGCTCCTGTAGGAACAACCCTTGCGCTATTAGAAAGACAACTTAAAGTAATGTCTGCGGTGCAGGCTAGGATGCACTATGCGTTCAAACAAGAGTTGAAGTTATTGGCTGCGTTAATCAAAGAAGACACTCCAATAGACTATGACTATGAGCCAGAGTATGGTTCTAAAACCGCAAAACAAGCTGATTACGATGAAGTAGATATTATTCCTGTCAGCGATCCCAATGCGGCAACCATGTCACAACGTGTTGTGCAGTATCAAGCGGTTATTCAAATGGCGCAGATGGCTCCAGATATTTATGACTTGCCAGAACTGCACAGACGCATGTTGGAGGTAATGAATGTTAAAGGCGCAGATAAATTGGTACCGCTACCAGATGATATTAAACCGTCTGATCCAGTATCAGAAAACATTTCAATCATTAAGATGGAGCCGGTCAAAGCGTTTGAATACCAAGATCATCAGGCACATATCACAGTTCACATGGCGGCAATGCAGGATCCGGTCATGCAGCAGCTTATTGGACAAAACCCTAATGCGCCTAAGATTCAAGGTGCGATGACCGCGCATATTGCTGAACACGTTGGACTTGAGTATAAGAAACAAATCGAGGCGCAGCTTGGTATGGCAATACCTGATCCGGACGGAGAACAAAAGATTCCTCCACAAATTGAGTTCCAGATGTCACAGCGTATGGCGCAGGCAGCCCAGGCGGTATTGCAGCAACATCAACAACAAGCTAAACAACAGCAAGCTCAGCAACAAGCGCAAGATCCGTTGATACAGTTACAACAACAAGAACTGCAGATTCGTCAACAAGAAGTTCAGATCAAAGCGCAGGAAGCACAAGCTAAAGCCGCGCAAGCACAAGCATCACTGCAACTTAAAGCGCAGGAGTTCCAAGCACGCCAGGCAATGGAGGGCAAGAAAGTTGATATTGGTGCGGTTGAGAAAGCTGGACGTCTGCACTTAGATAACAAACGCATTCAAGTTGATGCGCGGGCAAGAGCCATACAAGGACATAATGATCATCAACGCGTCAGAATTGATGCCGCTAGTAAACAAGCACAGTTTGAAGAGAAACGCAAAGACCGCGCATTTGATATGCACAAACACACAACCGGTCAAAAGCATGAAGCTGGACAAGCTGAAGAGCAAAGAGCACACGAGCAAGAAATGTTGGCAAACCAGCCAGTACAACCAAAGGAGAACAAAACTAAATGATAGTCGACTTCGCAGGCGCGCTGCGCAAACAGTTACGCGACCAAATGAACAATTACGCTGACGACTTAGCAACTGGTCAGTGCACGACTTTTGATCAATATCAAAAACTTTGCGGGGTGATTTCGGGTCTAGCCATCGCAGAGGGTCTTTTACTTGACCTGCTAGAAAAGGTAGAAAAACAAGATGAGTGATTTAATACTTCCAGATCGGTTCAAAGCTGAAGTGCAACCCATTTCCGCCCCACCCGAGAAAACAGAAGAGAAAACACAAATGTTGCCTAACCCAGTCGGGTACAAGCTTCTATGTGGTGTGCCGAAAGTTTCAACAAAACTAGATGGTACAGATCTTGATCTTGAACGTCCTAGCGAAATTGTCAGACAAGAAGAACAAGCAACCACTGTGTTATTTGTTTTAAAAGTCGGCGTTGACGCATATCAGGACAAAACAAAGTTCCCTAACGGACCCTGGTGTAAAGAAGGTGACTTTGTGATGGTTCGTACCTACGCAGGTACGCGTTTCAAAATTTATGGCAATGAGTTCAGGTTCATCAATGATGACCAGATCGACGGCGTTGTAGATGACCCCCGCGGAATTACCCGTGCTTAAAAGGAAAAACAATGGCAGAATTTAAAGGCGAAGATTTCAAGTTCCCTGATGAAGTCGAAGCAGAAGATAAGGGAAAAGCACAAGATATACAAAACGACGATGACTTTGATATTGAAGTCATTGATGACACACCAGAGCGGGATAAAGGTCGTAAGCCTTTAGATCGTGAAGTAGCCGATCCAACTGATGAAGAAATTAATCAGTACACCAAAGGCGCACAAGAAAGAATTAAAGAACTCACGCATGCAAGGCACGATGAACGTCGCGCTAAAGAAGCTATGGCGAGAGAAAAAGAAGAGCTAGAAAGACTGGCTCAACAGATATACGAAGAAAATAAACGCCTCAAACAGTATGTCAATACAGGTACTGAACAGTACACAGCAATGGCTAAGACAGCCGCGGAAGCGCAACTTGAAAAAGCCAGAAGTGACTACAAAAAAGCACAAGAAGCGTTTGACACAGATGCCATCATTGCCGCACAAGAAGCACTAACTGTTGCAAAAATGCGTGCAGAAGAAACAAAAAATTTCAAGCCAACCCCTTTACAAGAAGAGAAAAATGAGGTATATTCGCCTCAACAACAAGTCCAACAGTCTTACCGTGATGAAAAACTCTTGCGCTGGCAAGCAAAAAACCAGTGGTACGGACAACCAGGATTTGAAGATATAACCAGTTACGCACTAGGACTGCATCAAAAACTAGTGAATTCGGGGGTAGACCCACGTAGTGATGAATACTACTCGGCGATAGATTCCCGCATCAAGAAGACCTTTCCGGACATGTTTGGAGAGGCGACGGCTACAACGCCTGCTGATCCTCCAACAAAGAAAACACCATCAGTTGCCGCACCCGCGTCACGATCTTCTGGAACAAAGAAGATTCAACTTACAACCACGCAAATTGCGTTGGCAAAGAAGTTTAAGATGGACCCTAAAGTGTATGCAGCTGAAGTTTTAAAATTGGAGAAATTAAATGGCTAATAGTAACAACCGTACCCCCCGTGAACTAACAACACGCGAAGATGAAGCTAGATGGGTGTATACACCTTCTAGTAAGTTGCCCGATCCAACACCTGTACCTGGGATGTCTTTCCGATGGATTGCTACCCATGTTATGAGTATTGCAGACCCGACCAATGTGTCTAAAAAACGCAGAGATGGCTGGGAACCTGTTAAGGCAGCTGACCATCCTGAACTCATGCTTGATGGTAACGCCAATGGTAATGTGGAAATTGGAGGCTTGATGTTGTGTCAAATGCCAACCAGCCGCGTACAAGCAATGGATGATTACTATCAAAAGCAAAACAGAGCGCAGATGGATTCTGTGGATAACAATTTCTTGAAAAACCAAGACCCACGCATGGCGACCTTGTTCTCCGAAAGGAAATCGACAAGTTCAAGAGGCTCAAGTTTTGGAGCTGGTGTTAATTAATCTTAGGAGTTTTTAAATGGCATATCCTATCGTTCCTGCAGCTTACGGTCTAAAACCCGTAGGTTTGGCTGGTGGTAGAATGTACGCTGGTTCTACCAGACTCATTCCTATCGCTTCTGGCTATGGCTACAACATGTTTGACGGCGATGTCGTTACAGCAAGTGGTGGTTCATTAGTTGTTACAACTCTTGGCGCAGCGTCTTCACCTGTTGCCGGTACTATCGGTGTTTTTGTTGGCGCTCAATACGTCAACTCAATGAGCCAAACAGTCCGCGCACAGTTTTACGCAGCTAACACAATCACTAACACAATCTACGGACCTAACAGTCTCCAAGGTTATGTTATTGATGATCCTTTAGCTGTGTTCCAAGCTGCTGTGCTCACACAAGGTACATCTTCTGTATCTAACACACCTGGCGCTACTATCGGTTATGTAAACCCATCTTTCATTGGGTCTAACATGTACTTGGTAACAAACGGTTCTAACGGTGGATCAGCTTCTGGTAACACTACAACTGGCGACTCAGCAATGGGCTTGACTGGTGGTGTTGTTACTTCTGGTACACAAGGTAACACACGTGTTACTTCTTCAGCACCTTTCCGTGTTGTTAACGTAGTTCCAGATACAGCAGTTACTGTTACAGCCACAAGCGGTACAGCAACTTCTTCTAGTGCAACACTAACAACGACAACTTCAAATACCGCTATTAGCCCCGGTATGCAGTTGATTATTCCAGGTGTTACTGGAGCTTTGGCAAGCAACTTCCTCACTGTGACTAACGTAAGTGGTACAACTTTAACATTGTCTGCTTCAGTTACTGTTCCAGCAGGATCAGCTTTATCTTTCGTTGGTTACCCAGAAGTTCAAGTTCAGTGGAACTTTGGCTATCACGGTTACTTAAACGCAACAGCAGCTTAATTAAGGAGCACATAAATGGCTATTTCACGCGCACAACTATTGAAAGAGTTGCTTCCTGGATTGAACGCTTTGTTTGGTTTAGAGTATGCAAGATACGGCGAAGAGCACAAAGAGATCTATGAAACAGAAACCTCTGAGCGTTCTTTTGAAGAAGAAACGAAACTTTCAGGTTTCTCTGCAGCACCAGTTAAGAACGAGGGCGCAGCCATTGCTTATGACAATGCGCAGGAAGCATGGACAGCACGTTACAACCACGAGACTATTGCTCTTGGATTCTCAATCACTGAAGAAGCGATTGAAGATAACTTGTATGACTCTTTGTCAGCACGTTATACCAAGGCTCTTGCTCGCGCAATGGCTTACACAAAGCAAGTTAAGGCTGCTGCAGTATTGAACAACGGTTACAACGCTTCCATCACTGGTGGTGACGGCGTAGCTTTATTCTCTACCGCACACCCATTAGTTAACGGTGCAACAAACGGTAACACATTCACAACTCCTGCTGACTTGAACGAGACTTCACTAGAAGCCGCCGTTATTCAAATCGCTGCATGGACAGACGAGCGTGGACTTTTGATTGCTGCTAAGCCTAAGAAACTTATTGTTCCCCCATCATTAATGTTCGTTGCTACTCGTCTCTTAGAGACAGAGTTGCGCGTTGGTACAAACAACAACGACATTAACGCGATCAAGAACAATGGCGCGATTCCTGAAGGTTACACTGTAAACCACTTCTTGACATCAACCAACACATGGTTCTTGACAACTGATGTGCCAAACGGTCTTAAGCACTTCGAGCGTATTCCTCTCCAGAATTCAATGGACGGGGACTTCGACACCGGCAACGTACGTTACAAGTCTAGAGAGCGTTACAGCTTCGGCTGGTCCGATCCACTCGGAATCTTTAGTTCATACTAATAGGATTGGGAGTTTCCCGGTCGGAGGGGTCCTCAAAAGGGACCCCTTTTTATTTGTGCTACAATTACCTGTGTCGTAATAAAGGAGTTAATATGGACTATCCAACAACAAGAGAAGAAGCAAAGAAAACCGGTGCTAAGTATTACTTTACGGGGCAGCCTTGCAAACACGGGCATGTAGCATTGCGTAAGACAAAAGGCTCGTGTGTTGAGTGTTTAAAGGTTGAATGGACTAAAGGGAATGAAACTCGCGCAGAATACTTTAAGCAATACAACCAATCCGATGCAGGACAAAAAGCCAAAAAAGATTATTATGCGCGTAATAAGGAACAAGTAATTGCTAGGGCGGCTGCAAGACCTGTAGAGCAACGCAAAATGCACAGAGAAAAATATAAGGCGCAAAACCCAGAACTTTATAAAGCGTTTGTAAGTGTTCGTAGACGCAGACATAAAAACGCAACCCCCAAATGGATTACCCCAGAACAAAAGTTGGCTATGCGCAATTTATATCTTCAAGCGCAAGCATTAACAAAAGCTACAGGTGAACGCTATGTAGTTGACCATATTATTCCTTTAATTTCGCCAGAAGTGTGTGGGTTGCATGTGCCTTGGAACTTAAGAGTTATTACACAAGAAAAAAACCTAATAAAATCAAACAAAATACCTACACAAAATTAAACTTTTACTGTATTGTAGTAGTCACAAATACCCAGTAAGATTGGTTTGCAGCGTCTTGCTGTACCTAATTTTTGGAGAAAAGTATGTTACACGTTGTTATTACGGCAGAAAATGTAGATGAGTTAGCAGATCAATTGTGGGAAGTTTTAGAGCGTATCGAGCAGTTTCTTGAGTTTGATGTAGAAGAAGTTATCGAGTATGATGAAGAAGGCTATTATTACGATGAAGTAGAAGATGAACTATACTGGGTTGACTTCACTACTGGTGAAGAGTTTTTCTATGACGCAGAAGCAGATGAGTGGTTTCCTTGTGACGAAATCGTAGAGTTTGAAGAAGATTTTGTAGAAGACGAGCAAGAAGTAGATTTCGAGTAATATTTTTTGCGGGATGATCTAACATTTAGGATGCCTCATTGATAAAGGGGCCGTCGGAGTTTAAATCTCCGTCCCGCAATTTCTTAGCTTTCTTTTCTTTTCTTTACGTAACTCATAGTGGTGTATTCGGTGGCAATTTGCGCATAATACGATACATTTAGCTGCCTCCTCATACGCTTTTTTCCAAGACTTATTTCGCACAAATTCATGAACTGCCCCTAACTTATTACTGGGGTCTGTATGATGAAAATCCATAGCAGCGGGATGAGCAAAGCCACACGCCGCACACTCTAGTCCAAGCCTATGCGCATCCCAAAGACGTTTATATTCAATACGATTACTTTTCGTTCTTTGTTTAGTTAACTCTTTGTTGTTTTGATAGTGCTTAGCTGACGCTTTTTTGTTAACTTCTTTACGTTTTTGTGGGTCTTTATACGGCATAACGCTTGACACAAGTTAAAACCGTGCTATAGTATCACACATCTGGGATTCAAACCTTGTTGCCAGCCCACCCAGGGGTCACGATGCAACGATTAACAAGGTAACTTTTGCATAAGGATTAAAAGTCATGGCACGCACCACATTCGAAGGTCCAATTCTTTCAGGCGACGTTAGATTTGGACCCCTACGTAACGTAGGATATTCACAATTAGTTCAGAACATTGATATCAATATTGGTAACTCAACTGTTGGTTCATCTACATACGGTGGAGCATCTGGACAGTTTGTAGCTTCTAACGGTGTTCCTAACATCAACGGAACAGTTTTTGTTCCATCAGCTACAGCAACACCAACAGCACAAACAATCCCTGCTGATACAGCTACTAACATCTATCGCGGCGCGGTATTTTATTTACCAACAGGCGCTGATTTAGACGATATCTTTTTTGATATTCAAACAGCATTTTCTGTAACTGGCGGTACAGCTTCTCTGACTTCAGTTCAGTTCTTAGCAAGCAACAACTACACAGCTGCAGCCGGTACAGCCGCTTACTTCCAAACAGCCGCGATCACATCAAACGCTGTAGGTCGTCAATCACTAGCTACTTTTACAGGCACACAAATCAGTAATCAATCTGCAACTTCTACAGACATTTATCAAGGTGGCAATCAGCCTAACTTGTCTCAAGTTGTTGTAACAATTGCATTGGTTGGTACTGCGCTATTAACTGCAACTTCTATTGCAGGACAAGTAAACGTAACGCTACGCTATACACAGCCTGATAACAACATTGGTACATTGACAACTTACCCCTACGGTAACTTTGACTAATTAATCCCCGGGGACTTCGGTCCCCATTTCTTGATTTAAGGAGATTAATATGGCACAAAGCCCAAATGGTATTCCAAGTACCAATAACCAATTCAACTCGGTTACGCGTCAAGCAAAGTATGAGCCTTTTGACCTGCAAGTTGCACGCGGTCAAATTTATGGTCATAGTGTTTTAAACATTTATGGTTATCAAACAGCGGTAGGTACATCGTTTGTGCCTGTGTGGGAAGGTAATACCTCCTATACTTTTCCGTCATCTGCTATTCAAATGCACCTTGTCAGCTCTGTTAACACAGGTGCTGATGCAACTTCGTTGATAACAATCAACGGCTTGGATGCGAATTACAACCAAATTTCTGAGACTATCAAGTTAAACGGCACAACGGCTGTAACTACAGTAAAGTCTTATTTCCGTATCAACAGTATGTCGGTCGCTAGTGGTGCCCCTACTGGTAACATTACGCTAAAAGACACATCAGATACAACATTGTACGCAGAGATTGCGGCAGGCAACGGTCGAACTTTGATGGGCATTTACACCGTGCCCGCAGGATACACGTTCTACTTGAGCCGTATTGACATCAATACCAGCTTGAACGCTAACCCCGCAGGTTTTGCAACATATCAGAACTATCAAACAAATAGTGCAGGGGTATCTAGCGTTACTGTTGTGGCTCCGTTTACAAACAACTACCATACACAGCGAGTAATGCCCAGGCTTGTTTCTGAGAAAACGGACATCCAATTGCAAGCAAAAGTTAGTACCGGTACTGCGGCTTTGACAGTTTCGCAAGAAGGTTACTTGAT
>Ga0208871_1000254_pt1 | contig 19096 bp, 9 predicted proteins | sample CryBogCBE19Jun07_FD_184592 | JGI IMG/M metagenome (GOLD analysis project Ga0208871, IMG submission 184592) | Freshwater microbial communities from Crystal Bog, Wisconsin, USA - CBE19Jun07 (SPAdes) | ecosystem: Environmental > Aquatic > Freshwater > Bog lake | place: Crystal Bog, Wisconsin, USA...
CTCTATTATCTGGTGGTCTCTTCACCGGTTCTGTTAATGCCACATCATATACGGTAGGAACGACCTTTATTGCTAATGCCACAAATATTCTGGTTGGTGGAACAGGAACTTCAAACGGTGTAAATGTCAATACAACAACGATTTTCATTGGCAATTCATCTGTAAGTGCAACAATAAATGCAACATCATTTTCTGGCACAGCATCCAATGCCACAAATCTGAACTCACAACCTGGGTCTTATTATACTAATGCCACAAATATTACCACAGGCACTTTGCCATATGCTCAAATGCCAGCAAATGTGGTTTATTGGTCTAATACAAATACATTTACAGCAAACCAAACATTTAGCACAAACACTACATTTACGGCAAGTATTTTTGCCAATACTGTTAATGCCGCGTCATTTACTACCGGTTCATTATTTTCCGCCAATTCTACACTTGTTAATGCCGTAGCACTAAATGTTCAAAATCAGATTAATACGGCAACTCTTTATGCAACAACAAGTGCTAATATTGCCTCGATTGTTCAGGCAAATTCATCTGGTGTATATGTCGGTGCCAATGTCATTGCTAATACCACAACATTTTTTGTTGGCAACACCACTAGTGCATTTTTTACCAATTCAACAGTCCAGTATGTAGGTAATTCTACTCAGAATACATCTGCAAATTCAAGTTATTTACGTGCAAGCAATGGTTTGTTTTTATCACCACAGACTAGTGTAGCACCAAATACATCGGAAGGTTCTGTATTCTACGATATTACAAATCACGCCTTGAATGTTTATGCTGACGATCCATCCACACCTTTCGAAATTGGTCAGCAGCAAGTTGTAAGAGTTGTGAATAAGACTGGTGCAACTCTTAATTTTGGTGCAGCAGTATATCTAAATGGTGTTCAAGGAAACAGACCAACCGTTGCTCTTGCTGTAGCAAGTTCAAGTGCTACATATAATGTTATTGGATGTGTATTAAGTTCTTCAGGTATTGCTGTTAATGCCGAAGGATTTGTTCTTACTAGTGGTCTTCTTCAGGGGTATAATACTTCTGCAATGACTGCTGGTGCGGTCATTTATCTGGACCCCACAACACCCGGTGCTCTTACAACCACAGAACCACAATATCCAAATTATAACATTGCTGTCGGGCAAGCATTAAACTCTACTAATAATGGTAAGATTTATCTTTCGATAGTGCCAAACTATTTGGCAGGTATGCCAAATACAGCAATTGCAATTTCAAATGGAACATTATTAACATATAGTAATAGTTTTACGTTTGACTATGCAAATAATGTTCTTCATATCGGTAATTCTTCTTCAAACGCAGCAATTGGTTATGCAAATGCTGGTGGTTCCTATAGTTATATTCAGATCACTGGTAATGCAAATACATCTATTGAAGAATCATTAACCAATGCTAACAATGGTGCTAATGCATCATCCGACATGATTGTTTATGATAATTATGGTATTACAAGTAGTAATTATCTCGATGTTGGTATCAATAGTAATAATTTTTCTTTATCAACTTGGACAATTAACGGTCCTTCTGACGGTTATGTTTATACTGCTAATACCAATCTTTCAGTCGGCACTCAAGGTGCTAATTATTTAAATTTCTTCACAGGCAATACTCTTATTGCTAATGAAAGAATGAGAATTACTGCAACAGGTAACGTAGGCATTGGTAATACTGCTCCAGATGCTACACTCCATGTTCAAGGCACTGCCAATGTAACAGGAAATGTTGTAGTTGTTGGATCGTTCAATGCTGCAAATGTTACTGCATCTTTGTTTACGGGAAATGTTACAGGAACAGCATCAAATGCCACAAACCTGAACTCGCAACCTGGGTCTTATTACACAAACGCCACGAATATCACAACTGGCATTTTGCCATATGCTCAGTTGGGTGCTAATGTTGTTAATACTTCTGCCAACTTTACAATCACAGGAATGCAGACATATAGCAATGGCATCACCTTCTCAAATACCATAACCGCAAACGCATCTAATGGAACTGCTGGTCAGGTTCTAACTTCATCTGGTTCTACTGGTAACGTTTATTGGTCAACAATTTCTGGTGTCAATACTGCCGCTCAGTATACATTCTCGAACACCATTACATTTTCTGGAAACCTAACATCATCAGGTTGGGTAAACTTAAAAACATACGTAGAAACAGCTTCTGCTCCAACTATTTCTGGTTCTGCATTAACTCTTGATCTTTCAAATAGCTCGGTCTTCAACGTAAACCTAAATAGTTCCATAACAACATTGTCTATTTCCAATGCTCCTGCTACCGGAAATGCTGTATCTGGATTTGTCTTGATATTCACCGCAACAGGAACAGCATACACGGTGGTCTGGCCTTCATCTACACCAAACGTAAGATGGGCAAATGGTGTAGCGCCAACTATCACTTCGACTAATAATAAAAGAGACGTTTATGTTTTCTTTACAACAGATAACGGATCAACATATAATGCATTCATAAGCGGGCAGAATATCTAATGAGTAAATGGGCAGTAGTAGAAAATGATACAATCACAGAATACTATGATGTTTTACCTGAAAATTGGAGAAACGTCAGTAATCTTTTTGCTCTTGAATCTGATATAGCTACATTGGAAAAGCTTGGGATATATCCTGTCAAAGAAACTACACAATCACTTGGTCAAAATCAAACTTATGGTGTAATAAATTTTACATTTGATGCTGCTAATAAAGTAGTTATTAAGAATGCACCAATCATTGATGTTCCTGCACCCGTTATCGATACTATCACCCTAAGAAACAATTTTATGAACCAACTAAGAACATATAGAGACTTGCTAATGTCTCAATGTGACTGGACGATGATTCCTGATGTTGTGGCATTAAAAGGAACAACTTGGCAAACTTCCTGGGCAAATTATAGACAAGCATTGAGAGACTTACCGGAAGTATATAACACTCAATATCCGAATGAAACTGATGTTAATAACATAGTGTATCCAACTCAACCTTCAGGAGAATAAACTATGCTATTTGAAAAATTGATGGTTACGATTCATCTGGCATCAACGGTATCACACAATCAACTATATGCTTGGGGTGATAATGCCGCAGGAGAACTTGGTGATGGCACAATTGTAAACAAATCATCACCATTGCATATTGGAACTAATTCGTGGTCTCAGGTTTCCATTGGTACTTCATTTACACTTGCACTAAAGTCTGACAAAACTTTGTGGGCCTGGGGTTATAACTATTATGGCCAGCTTGGGTTTTCTACAGGTGTGTACAATGCAGCGTACTCAACTCCGGTTACAGCAACAAGTCCAGCTACATGGTCAATGGTGGCAGACGGTGCGTCCCACGTTGTTGCTATTAAGTCAGACGGCAGTTTGTGGGGATGGGGTTTAAACACATCTGGGCAAGTTGGTGTTTCATCACTTGTTAACATTTCGTCACCTGTTCTTGTTTCGGGGCCAGCCGGAACTTCGTGGTCTGCTGTTGCTGCTGGGGCCAGCTTTTCGCTTGCTATTACAACAGCAGGAAGATTATATGGATGGGGACAAAACACTTCTGGACAGGTAGGGATAGCTTCGACCGCAACGGTTTCGTCACCTGTTCTTGTTTCAGGACCTGCAGCAACTTCGTGGATGATTGTTGCCGCAGGCGCATCTCATGCTGTTGCCATTACGTCTGCATTAGCACTGTATGCCTGGGGACAAAACACAGCAGGACAGCTTGGTGATAACACATTAACAAGTAAAACATCACCTGTGCTGGTATCTGGACCAGCTGGTTCTTCATGGTCTATAGTTGCTGCAGGCTCTTCTCATTCGCTTGGTATTACTACTGTAGGACAACTATATGGATGGGGATTAAACACGTCCGGGCAGGTTGGCATTAATTCTGTTACAACTGTGTCGTCTCCGGTCTTTTTAGCAGCGCCGGCTTCTACTTCTTGGGTATCTGTTGCTGCAGGTTCATCACATTCGCTTGGTATAACAACAACAGGTATTTTGTATGGCTGGGGGCAGAATACTTCTGGTCAACTTGGAATTGCGTCGTTAACAACCAAGTTGTCGCCAGTTATTGTATCGGGCCCTGCGGGCGCGTCGTGGTCTGTCATTGCAGCCGGTTCTAGTTTTTCTTTAGGTATTGCAAACGGTGTTCTTTATGGCTGGGGATTAAACACATCTGGGCAGCTTGGTATCGGGTCGTTAACAACGGTGTCGTCACCGGTGCTGGTCAACGCTGCTGCATCAGGAGCTACGTCTATCAGTGCAGGGTCGTTGTTTGCTTCTAGTATAAATTCTTCACAAATACTCTATTCTTGGGGTGACAACACATACTATCAAGCGTTTCCAATTCTACCATATATTACATCTCCAACTCAAGTTGGGTCATCTTCGTGGACTGTTGTTGCTGCAGGTGCTGCGCACAGCATTGGAATTCTAACTACAGGCGCGTTGTATGCGTGGGGATTAAATACTTCGGGGCAAGTTGGTGTTAATACAATAGTATCAGTATCATCACCTGTTTTAGTTTCAGGACCAACATCTACTTCATGGTCAGCTATTTCAGCTGGTCAATATCATTCCCTTGGTATCACGTCGTCTAATTTCTTATATGGCTGGGGACTTAACACAGCCGGACAAATTGGTATTAATTCCCTTACAACCAAGTCGTCACCGGTTATTGTAACCGGTGTAACTGCTGGTGTAAATTATTCTTGGAAGCAGGTGTCATCCGGCCAACAGTTTACCATTGCTGTTAAATCTGACGGCACATTGTGGTCTTGGGGTGACAACACCTCAGGCGAACTTGGAATTAATACGATTAGTGTTTCGGCCGTGTCGTCGCCTGTTCTAGTGTCAGGTCCTGCAGGAGCATCTTGGTCTACAGTTGCTGCAGGAAAACTTCATGCTCTTGCTATTAACACAGCAGGACAGCTATACGCATGGGGATCTGATACTTACGGTGAAATTGGAAATTTCACATCAGGCATTAACATTTCTTCACCGGTGCTTGTCTCCGGTCCAGTAGGAGCATCTTGGGCAGTAATTTCAGCTGGTACAGAATACTCGCTTGCCATTACAACAACAAGTCAATTATATGCATGGGGTAAAAATATTCAATATGGCAATTTAGGTATTAATAGTCTTATACCAGTGAGCTCACCTGTTCTAGTATCAGGCCCGGTTGGTCTGTCATGGAGTGCTGTAGCAGCAGGTCAAAGTCATACATTAGCACTTACATCAACAGGGGTGTTGTATGCGTGGGGATGGAATGCTTCGGGTCAACTTGGCACAACACAAAACTTTGTTGCTGCAAATTACACAACTCCTGTAACAGCGGTTACAACAAGTCCGGCTACGTGGCTACACATTTCAGCAGCCGACGAAGGCGGTACCACAGGTGGGCATACCCTTGCTATTAAATCAGACGGCACGTTGTGGGGTTGGGGAGAAAATGTCGTAGGAGAACTTGGAAACCTATCAACTACAACCGCTACCCAGCCAGTTCTCATTTCGGGACCTGCAGGCGCGTCTTGGAGTGCAATATCAACTGGGTCAGCGTTTTCTCTTGGAATAACAACTACTGGGGTTCTGTATGGGTGGGGTAATAATACAACTGGCCAGCTTGGCATCGGGTCAGCAACAACATCAACATCATCACCGGTTGCAGTTGCTACACCGTCGGCTGTATATTCATGGACGCAAATTTCTGCTCAAAACCAAGGATTACATTTTTTAGGTATTAGATCAGACGGAACTTTATGGGCGTGGGGGGTGAATGGCAACGGTCAGTTGGGTATCAACAGCACAACTTCACCTATATCATATCCTACTTTAGTTTCAGGTCCAGCGGGAGCATCATGGTCGGTTGTTGCTGCTGGGTCTTCGCATTCTCTAGGCATTACATCCGCAGGCTGGTTATACGCTTGGGGTTATAATCTGACAGGCGCTGTTGGCAACTTGTCTACAACAGATGTATCGTCGCCGGTGCTTGTTTCAGGGCCAACAGGCGCGTCGTGGTCTGTTGTTTCAGGCGGTCAAAATCATGCGGTTGGTATTACAACCACTGGTCTTCTTTATGCGTGGGGTTATAATGGCTACGGTCAGCTTGGTATTAATACGATTAGTGTTCCGGCTATGTCGTCGCCTGTTCTAGTGTCAGGTCCTGCAGGAGCATCTTGGTCGGTTGTATCAGCAGGTGCGCAGCACACACTTGGTGTAACAACAACAGGTTTATTGTATGGATGGGGAAACAACAATTCAGGCCAAGTTGGCATTAATTCTCTGTCAGGAATTTCGTCGCCAGTATTGGTATCCGGACCCGCAGCTACGTCATGGTCTGCTGTTGCTGCTGGGGCTTCCTTTTCGCTTGCATTAACTTCCGCAAAACTGCTGTATGGTTGGGGACAAAATACTTCTGGTCAGGTTGGCATTGGAACATTAACAACTGTATCATCGCCCGTTGCTGCTGTAGGTCCATCAGCTGCGCAGTCTTGGAAACAAATTGCAGCGACACCGGATTCCTACACCACTTTAGCAATTAAATCTGATGGTACACTATGGGCTTGGGGTTATAACGGATCAGGACAACTTGGAAACCTATCAACTACAACTGTTTTGTCACCTGTGCTGGTATCTGGACCGGCTGGTGCTTCATGGTCTATAGTTGCTGCAGGCACAAATCATTCGCTTGGTATTACTACTACAGGACAACTATACGGCTGGGGATTTAACGCAGCAGGACAACTTGGAAACCTATCAACTACAAATGTTTCGTCACCTGTGCTGGTATCTGGACCGGCTGGTGCTTCATGGTCTACTATTTCTGGCGGTGAATCACATTCTGTTGGAATAACAACTGCAGGTAGACTGTACACATGGGGTTACAACAACGTCGGCCAGCTTGGTGATATCACACTAGTAAGTAAATCATCGCCAATTCTAGTATCAGGACCGGTTACCACTTCTTGGTCAGTAGTTTCCGCAGGTGTTTCTAATTGTCTGGCTATTGCAACAACTGGGCAGCTATATGGCTGGGGATTAAATACCTCGGGTCAGCTTGGTATCAATTCGGCAACAACGGTGTCGTCTCCAGTTCTTGTGTCGGGTCCTGCAGGTACTTCTTGGGCGACGATTGCTGCCGGCACGTATCATGCGCTTGCTATAGCAACAACGGGACAATTATACGGGTGGGGGTTGAATACTTCAGGCCAACTAGGAATTGCATCGGTAACAACAAAATCGTCACCAGTTCTAGTATCAGGGCCAGTTGGTGCGTCCTGGTCTATAATTGCTGCTGGCGCAATAAATTCATACGCTATTACCACAACAGGTATACTATATGCGTGGGGGGCAGGTCTTAGCGGCGCAGTAGGAACTAAGTCAACCACAAATGTTTCGTCACCCGTGCTGGTGTCAGGGCCTAGTTTAACTTCATGGATTGCACTTGCTGCTGGTTATGCGTATGCACTTGCTATTACATCTGCAAATATTCTTTATGCGTGGGGGTATGGCGTAAATGGTTCTACAGGTATTAATTCAGGCCTAAACGTTTCTTCACCTGTTGTGGTACTATCACCAAACGCGCCGTTACTTTCATGGTCTGTAATAGCTGCAGGTCAGTATCATTCACTTGGTATCACAAGTAATGGAATTCTGTATGCTTGGGGATCTGATAGCATAGGGCAGCTTGGCAATTTATCTTCTGGAACCACTGTTTCATCTCCTGTTCTAGTTTCCGGGCCGGTGTCTACATCATGGGCCGCAATCACCGCTGGGTCAAATTTCTCTGCTGGTATTACCACAAATGGTATTCTGTACGACTGGGGGTTGAATACCAGCTACCAGCTTGGTAACAGAACGTCAACCTCAGTCTCATCACCAATTGTTGTTTATAGCAGCGTTCCGCCTATTTCGTGGAACGCTATTTCTGCAGGTGCTACACACGGTCTTGGTATTACAACCACAGGTCAGTTGTATGCTTGGGGTGACGACGCCGCCGGACAATTGGGGAATTTAAATGCAACAACAACAGTTATTGCACCGCCAATTTTAGTTTCAGGTCCTGCAACAACTTCGTGGTCAATTGTTGCTGCTGGTTATTCCACCTCTATGGCTATCACAACTACAGGACAGCTATATGGCTGGGGGCAAAATATCAGCGGAGTCATAGGCAATTTATCAACAACGAACGTTTCTTCGCCAGTTTTGGTGTCAGGCCCAGCAGCAACTTCGTGGACGGCAGTTTCAGTTTGGGCTAGTGCACTTGGTCTAACCGCAACCGGTCTGTTATATGCTTGGGGAGATAATAGTTTCGGAGAGCTTGGTATCAATTCACAAACACCAGTTTCGTCTCCTGTTTTAGTATCTGGACCTGCATCTACTTCATGGTCGGCAGTATTTGTTAGAGAACATGCTATGGCTGTAACAACAACAGGACAACTATACGGCTGGGGTTATAATATTTCTGCACAAGTAGGTAACGGAACCTCTCTAAATTATATCTCGTCTCCAGTTCTCGTGTCAGGCCCAGCATCAACTTCTTGGTCAGCTATTACTGGCGGAAGTTTGCATTCGGCAGCACTAACAATTAGTGGCATTATATACGAGTGGGGAGATAACACAACTTTTCAAACAGTTCCAAATTACCCGTATATTATTTCGCCGTATCAAGTTGGATCATCATCGTGGTCGGCGATATCGGCCGGTTATAACCATTCATTAGGAATCACCACAAATCTTTTGTATAGCTGGGGTGATAATTCATCCCAAGAACTAGGTCTTGGCAGTACCGGCGTATTAACTCCATATTCACCGTCACCCGTTCTAGTGTCCGGTCCGACAAACGCGTCGTGGTCGGCTATAGCCGCCGGTAATTCTGCGTCACTGGGTATTACAACTACAGGCCAGATGTATGGTTGGGGATTAAATACTTCAGGGCAACTTGGTATAAATTCCACTACAACAGTTTCATCGCCCGTATTGGTGTCGGCTCCTGCAGCAACATCGTTTACAAGTGTGTCGTTTGGATCGGAAGCATTATTTTCATCTGCATTAACTACCACAAATTTAATTTACGCAACAGGATACAACAATTCAGGCCAAGTTGGCATTAACTCAACTGTAACTGTGTCGTCTCCGGTAGTTGTACAAGGCCCATATAGTGTATCTTGGGCTGCTGTATCAGCAGGGTCATCGTTCTCTTTTGGTATTACAACTCTTGGGTTACTATATGCATGGGGTTCTGGTACTTACGGCGTTACAGGTATTAACTCAACTGGATCAGCCCAAGCGCCGGTGCTTGTTTCAGGGCCAACAGGCGCATCGTGGTCTGTTGTTTCAGGCGGGTTCAATCATGCGGTTGGTATTACAACCACCGGTCTTCTTTATACGTGGGGATATAACGGTCTATATCAATTGGGCACTCTTTCTGCAACATCGGTGTCGTCGCCTGTGCTAGTGTCAGGTCCTGCAGGAACTTCGTGGTCAGTTGCTGTTGCCAATTACGATGCGTCGTTTGGTATTACAACTACTGGTCTTCTTTATGGCTGGGGATTAAATACTTCAGGGCAACTTGGTATAAATTCCACTACAACAGTTTCATCACCTGTGCTAGTGTCAGGGCCTGCTGGAACTACTTGGGCTAGTGTTGCAACAGGACAGCCTGTATATCACTCACTTGCAATAACAACCTAAATAGAATAGATTAACACATTATTATGGAGTATATTATGCATCCTATCGATAAAGAACTAAAACTAATGCTTGATGGTCGTTTTGATGAAGCTTGGGAAATTTCTGAAGAACTTCAAAAGATCGGTCAAGGCGAAATAGAAGATAGTCAAGGTTTAAAAAATCCGGAAATGTGGACACGCCATAGCTTCAATCGTGGTTGGTTCTTGCTACAACAAGGTCAGTATCAAGAGGGGTGTAAGCTTCTTGAAAATGGGCGTTACTTAAACGTATATGGTGGCGGTTTCTTAAAGACTGCCGCTCCACTTTGGAATCCAGAAGAACATCCGGTTGATGGTAAAACGATTATACTTTCACTCGAAGGTGGGTTTGGTGATGAAATCATTCATGTTCGATTTGCGGAATACTTAAAAAATAAAGGCTTTGACAAGGTAATTGTTGCTGCTGCACCTGAACTTCACTCAGTCTTTGCTCGTGTTAATGGTGTTGACCAGGTCATTCAAAGAGATCAGGCACATACAGTGGCACACGATTATTGGCTACCGGGATTTTCTGCTGGATGGGTAACTGGTAACACATTCGATACAATTGACCCAGGCCCATATCTTTCCGTAGAACCAAATAGCTCGTTGGTTTGGGATACACTCATTCAAAGCAAAGATAAGATCAAGGTTGGTATTCGCTGGGCAGGTAATCCAAAATTTGAACACCAACAATTCCGTTTGTTTCCTTCTCAGTTCTTGACTTCGCTTTCAAGATATAAGGAACTGGATATCTTCAGTTTCCAACGGGATCATCATACGGTAAATCTTCCAGAAGGTATTACTGACCTGCAACATCTTCTTATCTCCTGGGAAGATACACTTGCGGCTATTAGCAAGATGGATTTGATCATTACTTCTTGCACATCTATTGCTCACGCTGCGGCTGCTCTCGGCAAACCAACATGGGTTGTGGTTCCTATTCTGCCTTATCACACTTGGGCATGGGATGCACCAAAATCAACTGTTTCGCCATTTTATTCTTCAGTAACTCTGTATCGCCAGCAAAAGCCAAAGGAATGGACAGACACCTTCAACTTGCTTTACAAGGACTTGGAAAAGAAGTTTAAGTTGAAGAAAGCAAAAGCTCCTAAGATTATGGATAAGAAACTAAAGCTAAATCTTGGTTGTGGTTTTCAACACTTAGAAGGTTTTGTAAACGTTGATATTTCTGAAGCATGTAAACCAGATGTTCTTCATGATTTTATGCAGTTTCCTTGGCCTTTTGAAGATAACTCAGTAGATCATATTGTTGCAAAAGATATTCTGGAACATGTCGGATCAACACCAAAAGATTTCATCAATGTTCTGAAAGAAATGTATCGTATTTCTGCTGATGGCGCTGCTTGGGAGGTTCAATTCCCACATCATCGCAGTGATAATATTGTAAATGATCCAACACATGTTCGTTCTCTAACTCAGCAGACTTTTAGAATGTTTGATCAAAAAACAAATATGGAATGGATCAAAACGGAACAAGCAGATTCACCTCTAGGTATTGATAACGATATTGATATTGAAGTTTGTGATGTTAAATTTGGTTGGAATGATATGTGGTCGGAAAAACTACGCCTCAAAGAAATTACCGAAGAACAGCTTTATTTCAATCTTCATCATATGAATAACATTGCTCATTCTGTGTTTTTGCTAATTCAAACTCATAAGCCACAACGCTCAACAATCAAGTAATGTTCGAAAAATCAATCAGAAAATCTCTGGCTGAAATTAGTGATAGTCTGGCTGCCGAATTGTTTTCTCAGAAGAAATATCAAGAAGCAATTTGGCAGATAGATATCACCAACAGTCTTATTGGAGGCGTTTTACCAATATCTCTTAAAAACAAAGCTGCTTGTTATAGTTTCCTTATGGAAGCTGATATGGCGGTGCGTGAGTTTGGCAATTATATGGATTTGTCCAATAGCGTAAGCAAAGAAGATATTCGTCAGATGGCGCAATATTTCAATAATGCTGGTCGTATTCAGGATGGTTATGAATACATTTTAAAAAATCAACATGACTGCTCCGAAAAATGGTTGGATCTTGGATGGTATGCATATCGAAATAAAGATTATGCTACTGCTTTTACTTATATGGAAAGAGGCAGAGATGCAGGTAACATCATTTGGATCGGCAAGGAAAAATATGATAATCTACCAAATTGTCCTAGATGGCAAGGCGAACCACTAAAAAAAGCAAAAGTGCTATGCATTGCCGAAGGTGGTATGGGCGACGAATTTATATTTTCCAGATGGTTAACGGTATTATGGAATCGTTATGGGCATGATTGTGATTTTGATTATTACACCACGAATACACTATCGGATGTTATAACAAGAAACTTCCCAGTCTCAAAATACGATAAATCCAAGAAATATGATTACTGGTTTCCTATGATGAGTTTGCCATATCTTCTTAATGAAACTAAGATTAATATGCATACAAGTTATATCACACCGTCTGAAAAACATGTTGAAAAATGGAAGAAAATTCTAGGCAATAAGCAAATTGTTGCGTTGAGTTGGAAGGGCAGTAATACCTTTGCTGAGAACCATTTCAGAGATATAGATATTGACTATCTTGTTAAAAAACTAGGCAATCGTTTCACATTGGTCAGTGTTTGCAAGGAAGCAGATACTTGTCCAGCAGGTGTTTTAGACTTAACTGATCAGATTGAATGTTGGGATGATACTCTAGCAATTCTGATGCTGAGTGAAATTGTATTTTGTTCTTGTTCCAGTGTTTCACATGCTGCTGGTGCATTGGGTGTTAAGACAATTGTATATACAAGACCTGATGATTATTTTACATGGGGTGGAACAGAATCAGGAAAGAAAACTGATTGGTATACAGATGTCACTGTGTGGAGAACTAATCACATTGGAAAATGGCAAGAAGTTATTGATTTTTCAATTGAAAACTAGCAGAGATCATAGAAGCAATTAAAGACTAACTTATATATTGTAGCCTTAGTGGCATTATACCATCGGTTTCTATAGATGTCAACTACTATAAATAGTTAAAACTCTGGGGAAAGGGAACCGAGTATGTCTTATAATAATTTTATCGTAAAGAATGGTATCACTGTTAACGGAAGTTTCACTGCTAACTCGACTGTGGTGAATACTGCTGCACTTACTGCCACTTCAGTCAATGCCACTTCTTATACTATCGCATCTGGTACCTTTTATGCGAACTCCACCACTGTAAACACAGCGAACGTTTTAGCTTCCACGACTGTTAATATTGGTGCTAATGTAGTAGCAAATACATCTACACTTTTTATTGGAAATTCAACAGTAAACACAAATATTGTTGCTGGCACAGTTTCTATCAATGGAACGAGTGTTGCTACAATGATTACTGGAAATGCTGCAACGGCTTATGCAAATGCTGTAGCAAATTCTGCTGCTCTTTATGCTCCTTTAGCTGGAGCTACTTTCACAGGTCAAATTAATACTACTGCTCTTGGTGTCACAGGTTCTGCCAATATTGGTGGTAATCTAACTGTTTCTGGTAACCTTACTTTTTCAGGTTCTACCACTTTTGTTAACTCAACAGTTATTACTACAAATGATAAAGCACTTTATCTTGCCAATGGTTCTACTTCAGCTCTTTCAGATGGTGGTGGTATCTATATTGGTAATAACGTAGCATCACTACTTTGGAATAATTCTACAACTTCTTTGCAATCAAATGTTGCGCTTTATCCAGCTGCATCTAATTTATTGCTTGGTGGTCCATCAAATCTTTGGAATCTAAACGCCAATGTGGTAAATGCTGTTTCAGTTATTATTGGTGGTACAAATGTTAATTCGGCTATTTCTACTGCTGCTTCTACAGCATATGCAAATGCTGTAGCTAATGCTGCAGCTGCTGCTTCTACTGCATATGCAAATGCTGTAGCTAATGCTGCAGCGATTTATGCACCGGTGGCATCACCATCATTTACGGGGATAGTCCAAGATACAACCAACTATGCTGCATCACCATCTGGTTATGATGCGGCAGAAAATTTAGTATTCTTAAACTCAACGAATATTACGGGTCTTTCATTTAGTGGTAGCGATAATCGTTTCTTTACTATGGGCATTGGACCGGCTAATTCAGTATTCATGAGAACAGGATCAAGCGCAACCTTAGAATTGAATGTTGGTAAAGTTGGGATTGGAACAGGAACACCGGCTGTTAAACTCGATGTATCCGGTGCTATCAGATCATCAACTGGTATTTTTGTTAATTCAATTGGTAATGAATATGCTGGTAGTTGGATTAGCGTTTTTAGAAAAGATCAAAATGCAAATACAGTATTATTAATTGATAATGAAACGGTTGGCAGTAATGCTGCATCAGTACTAGAATTAACAACTGGCACACCATATTCTTATATTAGCCATATTTTATATGATAATAATGGTAATCCATTTTATCAATTAGTAGGTGGTTCTAATGTTGCATCTGGTGGTTATTATTTTAAAAATCAATATTGGGGTAATACTCCTGGCTCTCCACAAGTCTCTCTTGTTTCAAATGGTAATTTTGGTATAGGAACAACATCACCAGCATATAATTTAGATGTTACCGGTAATATTCATGCTTCTGCTAATTTGTATAGCGTAAACATCAATACAAATAGTCTTTATAGCACAAGTATAAATGCAAATGGTGCGGTTATAAATGGGACTAATGGTTATTTTTCTGCTGCTGGTTCCGGAACCGCTGGGCAACTTCAAGCGGTTGGTGGTTCGGGGACTAATTGGTATAACGCATTTTTAAGAAATGATGGTGCTAGCGTTTACCTAATGCAATCTGCTGTTCAGACTTCTCAAGGTGCTGCCACAAATGCTTCTTGGAACTCTTATCGTCCTTTCCAATGGAGTTTGGGATCTGGTGCTGTAATTATTGATAACAGCGGTTCGGGTACGACATTCGGCGGGGTATTGACAGCACCATCTATCACTCTTAATACCACCGGTACAGGAATTAGTTTCCCCAGTGGTGTGTCAATTTATGAAGATGGTTCAGGTAATGGTCCTGGTGATTTAGTTATAGGAACAAATAACGGAACTGGGCATTATACTGTTTTTTATAGCAATGGTAGTTTCAATGCTCCTGGCACTATCTATCAGGGCGGTTCAGCAGTAGCAACCCAGTCTTATGTAACCGGTTATGCACCAACATTAACAGGTTCTGGCGCATCAGGAACTTGGGGTATTAATATAAACGGTTATAACACCACAACATATAATGGTTATACTGGTGCTGCCACACTACAAACACCATCATCAACAGCGACATGGGCGAATTACCCTGTTGGTTATTCTGCTATGATATCCACTGCTGCTTATGGGGTTCCTTCTGGAGCACAATATGGGTATTTCTATAAGATTTCAAATAGAGATGTAAGCGGCGGATGGGGTGGTATTTGGGAGAATTTCGATGGTAGCAACTTATATTATGGTGCTACATCTGCAAATACTTCATATGCCACATGGAAAAACATTCTTGATGCTTCTAATTATAATTCTTATGCTCCATCACTAACAGGTTCTGGCGCATCGGGGACATGGGGTATTAATGTTACAGGATCGGCAGCAAGTATTACTGGAACTTATGGTGGTTCTATAACATCATCACAAATAACAACCGGTCTTGGTTATACACCATATAATAGCACCAATCCTTCTGGTTATATTACATCTTCTTCATTGTCATCTTATGCTGCACTTTCTGGTGCAACATTCACAGGTTCTATTAATTCTGGATCATCTGTTGTTGCTGCGAACACCAATTCTTCTGCTATTGTAACCGGTTCATCATTCGTTGTTGGTGGTAATGGTGGAAATTATCTGGCATTCGGACAATCAACAGGAACTTATGCTCAATGGATTCAGTCTGGGTATAATGGTAATGCAACAAGATATTCTATCAACCTAAATCCAGGCGGAGGAAATGTTGGTATTAATACCGGTATTAATTCGGATGCTGCATATAACTTAGATGTTAACGGTAAAATTCGTGCAACATATTCTATCGGTGTAGGATCAGCAGCACCATCTACAACTACCGGTCAAATTCTTGCATCCGATAACATCATTGCATATTATTCAGATGCAAGACTGAAAGAAAATATCACACCAATTCCCGACGCTCTAGCAAAAGTCAATACTCTTTCGGGTGTGACATATAATAGCAACGATCTAGCGGAATCTTATGGTTATACTGATCGTTCTCAGCAAGTTGGTGTTATTGCTCAGGAAGTCAAAGCAGTTCTACCACAAGTAATCAAACCAGCACCATTTGATACTGATAGCGAAGGTAATTCTAAGTCTGGTGAAAATTATATGACGGTGCAGTATGAAAAACTCGTTCCGCTATTAATCGAAGCAATCAAAGAACTAACCGCAAAAGTTAATGATCTAGAATCAAAACTGGGAGGTAACTAAAAATGCCGTCACAAATTGATTTTGCATCAATACGTTCAAATTGGGCATCGATTTATGGATCATCTAATCACAATGTTGGTATAGGATCAATGAGGGGTATTACGGTTTATGATAGTAATGGTTTTCAATATACCGTTCCTAGCACAAATTTGGGTATTGGATATTTTATTGGTGCTTATGCTTCTGATCCTACAGGTGGTCAAGGATCAGGTTCTGGTCAAACGAACGGGAATGGTGCTGGTGATGGTCCCGGTGGTTTGATGTAATCAATAAATACTACAATAATAGGAAAATATTATGTCCGAAACAACAACTCCCACAGTAACATTTGATTGGGTTATTTCTGCCATTGAAGCACGAGTTAAAGAAGATTCACTTGATAATGTTATTAAAACAATTCATTGGCGTTATGTAGCAACTTCTTCTGATGGTTTTACCGCTGATATTTTTGGTGCGCAAGGATTCGAATCACCTGACCCAGCAGCTTTTATTCCATATGCCAATCTAACCAAAGCACAAATGATTGCTTGGTTGGAAGAAAAGATAAATGTGACTGAATTACAAACAAGTTTAGTCAATACCATCAATAATATGAGAACTCCACAAATCGTAACACTTATACCAAATTTTGCTTAATAGGAAATAATCAATGGCTACGCCCCTATCAAGAACAGATTTTAAAGAATATTGCCTAAGACGTTTGGGTAAGCCAGTTCTTAATATAAATGTTGATCCTGATCAAGTTGATGATCGTGTGGATGAAGCATTACTATATTTTTGGGACTATCACTTTGATGGTTCAGATAAAAGCTATTATAAGCATCAAGTTAGTGTTAATAATCTACCAACTAATCTATCAGAAGTATTGGTAGTTTCTGGTGGTACAGGTTATTCTAATAATGATACTGTTTCCATCTTTCAACAACCACAATATACCGGCGGTCAAACATTCAATATTAATGTTGCAACCGATGTGAATGGAACAATTGTCAATATACCTACAGCTAACTTATACACAAATGTAATTGTGGGTGGTACCGGTACCAGCGGTTATTTTGCAGATCCAGCTTATACTATTAATACTTCTACTGGCTCAGGCGCTGTACTACAACCATTAAAAGGTGGTTATATTAAGCTACCTGATAATATCATCGGTGTAGTAAACATGTTCCCTGTTGGTCAATCACTAAACACCAATAATCTGTTCAATATTCGTTATCAGATTGCGCTTAATGATTTGTACACACTAACATCGGTATCAATGGTTCCTTATTATATGGCCATGCAGCATGTTCAGTTTTTAGAACAATTACTTGTTGGTCAGCAACCACTTCGCTATAATCGTCATAAAAATAGATGTTATGTTGATATGGATTGGAATATTATTAATCCTGGTGACTTTATTATTCTCGAAGCTTATCAAATTGTAGATCCAAATATCTATACTATGGTGTGGAATGATCGATGGTTGCAGAGATATGCAACTTGCTTAATTAAGCAACAATGGGGAAATAATTTAAAGAAATATCAGGGCATGCAACTGCCTGGTGGTATTACCTTTAATGGTCAACAGATTTATAATGAAGCTACAGAAGAACGTAAAGAACTTGAAACAGAAATGATTTATAGCTATTCACTTCCTATTACCGATATGATTGGTTAAATAATGTTAACATTTAAAAAATATATCATAGAAGCTTGGGTAACAGAAAAACCTGATAAAAGGTCTGATGAAGTATCTGGCTCAAAGACTTATGATGATGCAAGTAAATTTAGATCTAACTCCAAAAAGATTGGAGAAGTTGGTGGCATGCACGTCTACGCTTCTCACAATCCAGGCGGAGGCATGACTCATTATACTTGGAATCCAAAAGATAAAAAGATCCATCACGTATTAACTAATACCGAAACATCTAAAGATACAGATGGTCATAGCACAAGATTAAAATATCTTACTGCTCATGCTCGTAAAGATTCACCTGTTAAAATGAGTGATGTTTATCATCATTTAATTACTAAGCATAATAGAGTTTTAGTTGGAACTAGTCATTCTCATGGCGCTGTTAAGCTTTGGAATCGTCTTAGATCTAATCCTGACATTCATATTCATGGTGAACACCCAGATGGAACACATCAAGAATTAAAGTCAGGTGATAAGACTCATGCTTCAACTACCACTAAAGATCCAGCTGAAAAACGTATTGGTAAAATGAATCTCATTGCACGTAAAAGAGTGAGTGATTAATTGTGGCCACTAATTTTTATTTTAAGAGTTTAGAAAACACCGGAGAACAAAATCTCCTCGAAGATTTAATCATCGAGGCTATTCAAATCTATGGTGAAGATATGTATTATATTCCTAGAAAGATCACCAACTATGATAAATTGTATACTGCTGATGATCAATCAGTTTATGATCAAACTTATTTGGTTGAGATGTATATTAAATCTGTTGATGGATTTTCTGGCGATGGAAACTTCATGTCTAAATTCGGTGTAGAAATTAGAGATCAGGTAGTATTTTCTATTGCTCAAAGAGTATTTAATCAAGAAATCGGCATTTATACTGGTGCACCAAGACCAAATGAAGGTGATCTAATCTATTTTCCATTGAATAAAAAGTGTTTTCAAGTAAAATATGTTAATAAGTTTGAAATGTTCTATCAACTTGGTGGACTACAAACATGGGAAATGACATGTGAATTATTTGAATATAGCAATGAAATTATTAATACCGGTATCGCTGAAATCGATAGAACACAGAAACAACTCTCAACTAATGTACTTGATTACTCTCTTATGGACGAATTCTTCAATTATCTTACTGATGAAGATGATAATTACTTGGTAACTGATTCTTGGAATATTGAGATTATTGATCCAGCGTCCGATAATAACAC
>Ga0208871_1000257_pt1 | contig 19057 bp, 23 predicted proteins | sample CryBogCBE19Jun07_FD_184592 | JGI IMG/M metagenome (GOLD analysis project Ga0208871, IMG submission 184592) | Freshwater microbial communities from Crystal Bog, Wisconsin, USA - CBE19Jun07 (SPAdes) | ecosystem: Environmental > Aquatic > Freshwater > Bog lake | place: Crystal Bog, Wisconsin, USA...
GCAGTCTGACCGATGTTACCCGCAGTGGTTGTACCAAATGATCCGGTCTGTGCAGCGGCATTTTCACCGAGACTAGCCAGATTTTGGAGTTGGCTCAGGTTAATACCATATTGCCCGGCGGCAGCACTATAATTTGTCTGGTACTGGCTCAAAGCGTTTTGGAATTGGTTCTGATATGTCGTATCTGCTAGGCCTGACGCATAAGTAGCCGCACCCTTTAGCGCAGCCCCGGAAGAGCCTAGGCCCTGTGCCGCATAGCTGTTCTGTGTCGATTTCAGCCCTTGAGAAAGACTGAATTCATATCCAGGAGTAGCCTCCAGCTGTGCTTCTGTGGGTTGGAAACTAAACGGTGAATAGTTGAAAGGCTGCATACCTTGAATGGCAGCAGTTGCACCCTGACCAGCAATACTATATGGATTCAGCCCAGCGTATGTCTGCTGGTACTGTTGCATCATCGTTTGAGAAGCTTGTTGCTCAGCTGCCGCTTGAATTTGAGCAGCCTGAGTTGCAGCATCAGCCTGCTGACTGGCAGCAGATTTAGCCGCTGAACCGCTGATAGCAGCCCCGGCTAGACCCGTACCTCCAATAATAGTAGCGCCAAGTAGCGCTGGCGACGCAGCAGCTGCGGCAGCTAGACCCATTAAGATTCTCCAAGTTGAATGCGGTAGTAGGTCCCAAAAGGTTCGGCACCAATTCTTTTATATAGTGAAGAGACCTTATCTCCCGATCCCCGAACACCAGCCCTCATCACCACTTCATAAACACCCTTATCTTTAAGACCTTCTAAGGCTTTTCTCTGTAATTTGAGGCCTAGTCCTGGAAAATCTGTAGATGAGAAGAATGCTGTATGACATCCCGTCCGTCTTCCAGAAGATTCCAACGACTCCCCTAGAATAGTCACTAAATAGCCGAAAACTTTACCATTGTATCGAGCGACAGTCACCTGTAGTGCGCCTAAATCTTCATATGACTGCATAAGACTGAAGTTTTTATTGATAAAATTATCAGGATGCTCCCCTACAATAGCACAGTGATCTTTCATAAGATTCATGCCGTCTGAAAGTAGGGAGGACAGCGGTTCAAATTGAATTTTCAAACCGCTCACGTCTGAATAAGGTTTTGAACGCAAGAGTGATAAACTCTTTTGTTCAGCAATAGCTCGTAAACGCTCTAGTTGCGCAGAGTGCGCAGATACATAACGATTTAATGCTGGAATATTTATTTGGATATTCTTTTTATTGAGTTCTGCCCATCTAACGCTGTCATGCTTGTATGGTAGAAGATGCTCAAATAGTTCTGCACAGACAGATTCTTTTAGCAAATCCTCATATTTGACGGATTTGCAATTTGTTCTCATTTCAATCTGAGATAATTTGTGATCCAGCTTTTTGAACAGTTTAAACATCTGATCAAAATCTGACCCTAGCCCGGAATTAATTGCACTTTGGGCTGCATCAAATGGATCACGACGTATTGTTACAATTTTCAGATCAGGTTTTAAGTCTAGAGCTAGACGCCAGAATGGTGCCGCAGCAGTCTCCACTGTACCTGTATTTGGCTGTGAAAACCAGGATTTAACATCCTCTAATTGGCGCATGTACTGAAGTTCGTCATGCCCGCAGTAGCAGTCGCCATAAGATAGGAATTCTGATAGCCAAGCTGTTCTTGACCTTGGAAGCGCCAGGATAAGAAAAGATTTCATAGGCCACTAACCAATTTTAATCACACATGCTTTGAATGTCTGAGTCCCGGATAATTTACCATTATAGATCGCATAATCAGACCCGGTGTATGCAACAGAAAAGCTTAATGACCCTGGTGATGTAGTAGGGGCTACCCAGGTATTAGCCGGAGAGACCAGCGCTACAGAAGTTCCATAGCATAGATAAACAGCCCCGGCTCCAGTAGCGGTAGTCTCAGCAACAGTAATAAGATAGTACCCATTCCCGGATGCAATTGTAGCGTGGCTATTATTTGCAATCGTTAGCGGTGTCGCATTGGACGTATCCACATGACTGCCACTTCCAATTGAAACTGTCGGAAGAATGGAGGCAGTCTGTACGCCACTTGTCGTACCTGTTAGAATTGTCGCCCCACCGCTTGTAGAGATTTGAGCGGTATTACCGGCTGAAGTACATCCAAAAAATACGCCAGATGTGCCTGTGTTGTATTGAGCATAGACTGCAAATGCATCACCTGAGGCGAACCTAGAGCGATTACCCTGAACATCTAGACTGTAAGATGGGGCAGCAGTACCAATGCCAAGTCTAAAGTTTGTATTATCCCAAAAGAACTTACTATTATCTTGGTTATAGACTCCGGATGCTCCGGCGAATACTACAGAGCCCGCTGTAAACGCCGTAGAAGCCCCTGTACCACCATTGGTGACTCCAAGTTGCCCTGTGACGCCAGTGGACAGAGGGAGCCCTGTAGCGTGCGTCAGAGTCCCAGCAGAAGGGGTTCCAAGGTCCGGTGTAATGAGCGAGGGAGAAGTCTGTAGGACTACAGGACCAGAGCCAGTAGTTGAGACGGCTGAAGCGGATGTGATCCGCCCTTTGACGTCCACATGAATCATCGGAAGACTATAAGTCCCCGCAGTAACACCTGTACTGGACAGTGTGGTTACTGTCGAACCGCTTGTACTGACGTCTCCGGATAAGTCCGACCCACTGATTTCTAAAGGAGCCGTAAATACGGCTAATTGCCCCGGAGTGGCTGCCCCTGCTGTTACAGTGCCTCTGGCAATGGAGCCTCCTGTGCGATTCCATAGAGTTATAAAAAACTGGGACCACGTCGGTTGAACCATACCCATCCCATCTACTAGGATGGAGGAGACATTTGGAAAACCCTGTTGATTAACGGATGACATTCAGATTAAGTTTCCGACGGCTCTACCCAGACACTTCCGCCATTTAAAGCGGTAAATGCGGGAACTTCCCAGAAAAGTTCATAGACTCTATTCCTGGCTTGCCCTAATTGAGTGAATAGCATCGATCTGTTAAATTCTCCCGTGGAGCCCAGACCGTATGTACGAGGATTGCCCCAAGTCTTACCCCTGTCGTCACTGTACCGCATTGAGATTTGGGGTTCATTGGACGTTAGAGTATTACTAATTTCCCCGACATCCATGTCAAAGACAACTCTTGAATGCTCTGCACGTCTATTGTCGAATTGAATATCAGGCCATGAGCGTCGACGAACAATTGGATTTGAATTGTCTGTATAATTATCCAAATCCCACTGATATAGCGCCCCAGTCTGCCAATCACCTACGACAATTACGCCATAGACGGATGCACAGGTTGACGCTCTAATACGATTTTCACCACCATTACTATCTGTCCATGTTCTTTCATGCCAAAGATTCTCAGCGACATCGAAAACCCAAGTGGCATTTGCAGTTGGAAAGGTCAGAACATAAAATGTATGACCTAATTGTTGGTATGTAAATCCAATTGCATCACTAATTGTAGGGTACGCAGATAGCTGTTGCTCAATGGCGTGAGTGGAAATTCTTCTAGCTGCGTACTGGTTACCCGTGAGTACAATACGATTCCCTTGCCTGTCCTCACTGAGCCAGTAGACTGATAAGTCCTGTTTTGCAATTGAGTAGGGGGCCGCAGTACCGTGTTCAATAAAGACGCCAGGAAGAATGGAGAAGGAGAACTGGGGATTTCCAGCGTCGTACCAAACTTCTGTAGTCTCAGTGCCGATAATCCAAGCCTCTCTGTGCATAGCGATGACGCCTTGGACGTGGTCTGGATTACCCGTCTTAGCCGCAATGTCCAATGGGTCAAAAGCAGCGGCAGTGGCCCCTGGAGTAATAGTACCCGTCAAATTGGCAAAAGTCACATTAGAGAGTGAACTGTACCATTGATTGGTCCCGGGACGATTTAAAAGAAAGAATGTATCAATATAATCGACAGTCGTACCACCATAAAAAGCCCCCGACTGTCCGATGATAGGGCTGAACTGGTTAGTGGTCAGATCGACACAATACCCGGTAGGAGTACCATCTACGATGACAAGAGCGATACCATTGTCTGACATGGACACCGGACCGCCTGTGGAGTCCATAACCCCGAGAACAGTTCTTGTCCATGCGGATGATGTCCTATAGACTGTATTCCCAACGACTTCGTACAACTGGCCATTTGACGCCTTGTAGGCGCAACGGTGCGGGGCTTCTGTACCAGCAATTAGCTGTGTCAAACCTGGGGTTAGTTGGTGTGTTACCGGGAATGGAGCATCCTGAGCATTCACTTCAGGGTAAAGATTGACACAACGTTGGGCAGACGCGACCACAGATCGCGACTGGTACATACCCCCAACTAATGATATCTTTTGTAGAGCCACTTAGTACCCATCGCTATAGACGTTGTAAGAACGCTGCGCACCAATCACAGCGGGCGGCATTTTCATTGTGGGGACTTGCACGTTTGCACCACGAATGACATTAAGAGCGTCTTTGGCCAATTCGATCATGGCCGGGTCAGGGGCCATTCGATATGCAACACGAAGCCTGACCTGAAGATTATAAGACAAAGCCACTTCATACTCAGGAGGAAGATTGATAGTCTGAGTAAGAGAGGTAAATTGAGTAAGTTGATTCTTTACAAGAATATGAAGTTCATACAAATTCGCCTGAGGGACAGGCCATGCATAGATTGTTCCAGTGGGCCAATTGGAGTCATAGAACATGATCGAAGGCCATGTCCCCATAGTCTTTAGCCGGATACGATTATAGTCTTCGTGGGAGGACAAGAGCTGGAGAGGGTAGTCAATCTGTTCAATACCGGACTGTGCCACCTGACGTAGGAAACACCCATCTTCGAGCCTATCTGGTCTTGGGGTATTAAAGTTCCCCCCGGGGCCGATTGTATAGGATTCAGCGCCAGTCGTTGTGACAAATACGTCAGTAAGATTATAAACCAACCAACGCTTTCTGTTCCACTGGGCGATCATGTAATTCACACGCTTAAGGGCATTCTGGATGTCTTCTGCTTGCGCAATCTGGCCTTGACCCAGAACACCGGAGTCAATCAGTGCTAGTGTTAGGAAATCATTGACAGTTGACATCTATTCTCCCAGGGGTGTTTTTACTTAAAAGGGTTGGCTGTGGGGTCGACCCCTGCGTCTTCAATGGCCTTAGTTAATTTGGCTGGACCCCAGCGTTTATCGACTTGAACACTATTTACTGAAGCCAGAGTCAGAAGACGATTTCTCTCATCCTCTTCATTGATGACCTCTTCACCCCCAAGCGCTAGGCGCTCCTGATCCGCATCATTTACAACTGTAAAGGCTTTTGGATTTTTCGGATCGAGGTAAAGGTGCTTAGGATATTCTTGGTACTGGTATTGCATCTCAACTCCTGCTGAGCCGGGAGAATTGTCCCAGCGAGAACGATTAGCCCGCGAAGTTGCCGAGTTTTGGCGCATTGATGGTGATGTTCTGCCAGTATGGCCTCCAGAGGATGTATGACCATTTGCTCTGGTGCTTTTGGCAGTCTTAGCACCTTTTACGTCTTCACTTGACATTTTCGCGGACTAACCTTTTTAGTTTTTTAGATTATAGCGCGTCGGCTACGATGACACCCCATTCAGGCCTGATATACAGGTAACCGAAGAGAACGTCAGCGCGGGTTACGGTCTGGTCAGTACCAGGGACGTAACTTCTTAGGATACGCATCGACACACCATCATACTCCTTGCGAGAGCATTCAGTCATCGGAGGCTTATCAAGGTCGGCAGTGACCATGGTGATGGCTTCCGGGGCAAACGAGATGTTCTTACGGAAGGTGGACGAAGCGTTGGTCACCAGAGAGATGGCAGCGCTGTTGGCGGGTGAGTAGTCAACAGTCTGGTATTGCTGGGCATTCTGGCCAGTGGCGGGAACGTAACCAGTACCGCCCGGCGTAATCGCGGGGTAGATCGGGATTGACGTAGCGCCGGACAGAACGTTGGCAGTAACCACGAACTGACGAACAGTCTGGGTGGACTGCTTGGTCACACGGTTCACAGCGTTCACCCCGGCAATGGTGATAAGATCACCTTGGTTCAGAGTGCCTGTGATGGCGTTAGTGACAAGAGTCGTACCAGTTTGGTTCGCACCATTGACAGTACCAGCGGAGAAGGTGCCGGTGACGTGCTTAATGGCAGTTTGGTCTTCCAGCCAAGTATAACCAGCCGCATTGTAGACAGAGCCGTCGCGGTATTGCTTGGAAATGTCAGTAGCAGGGTTCAGCAGGCCGGACAGAGCGCCAGTTAGACGAGCCATCGAGTGCGGATCAAGAACGATCTTACGGTCGAGTAGCGGGGCCGAGTTGTCAGCCAGAACGGCACGGCTATCTAGGACTTGTTGAAGACCCGGGGATAGGATGTTGTTGTTCTGGTCGAAGTTGGCAACGAGGTTACAGATACCGCCTTCAGAACCAGCCATGATGGTGCTGGCGATGTTACCGGCAAGGTTGTTCATGGCGGGGAGCAGGAAGCGCTCAGCGTAGTCGTCGACACTCAGGGTTTGTTCGGCGGAGCTGAAGGACAGGTCAACGTGACGCTGGGTGGCCAGAGCCAGAGTGAGCTGTTGCTCCTGCGAATCCTGAGCCTGTAGGCCAGGGCCGTCGGTAACGGTGTAGTCGAGAGGCAGTCTGACGCGCAGCTGAGAACCGATCTTAGCACCATTGATGGCGAAAGAGCTGTCGTACTGGGTATTCAGGTTCTGCATGAAAGCGTTGGAGTTCTTGAAGATCATGACCGCTTCAGCCGTGATCATCGAGATAGTAAGTAGGTTGTTAGCCATGGAGTTTTATGTTCCCTTTAATGGCAATGTTGCAATTGAATATTGTTTTTCGAGAGTTCGGTGCCAGGGCCGACAAGATGATCACAGGCTACACACAGAAGGAAGAGGTCTGGTCCTCACAAGATATTTAGAGACGATCTAGGCGTCTTTTAGAATGGTGCTAACTGTAGGAATTGAACCCACAACCTACGGTTTACAATACCGTTGCTCTACCAATTGAGCTAAGTTAGCCAAGTACCCTTTTCAAAAGCATCGGCGCAACGATCACATCGTTCACCGACCTCATTTCTCCAAGTCTTATTGTCTCGGATGTCCTGAGCTGCGATTTTATAGTTACCACAACTCATAGCTGCAAGTGTCAAAGTCCATTTTTTAAGACCTGCGACACCAATATTATATGCAATATTGATAAGAACGTCCCGCTGAACGGGTGACAACTCTGAAAAGAAACTGAGTTGTTTGTACAATTGCATAGTAATTAGGTTGACTCTGCCGAGGATTGCTCCGTCAGCTTGTTCTTGAGTCCAAACTGTATCTTTATTAATTCCAGAACCCGTACAACCGTATCCGATTGTCCATGGGTCGGCTTTGGTCAACGGGTCAGGATAAGCTTTTAACGAGAGACCCTCGTCAAGTTTTAGCCGTTCAAGACCTGCGGGTGTCATTATTTCCTTCCATTAGCCCATCTGGAGCCCATCTTGGCTCTCGCAGCAGCATAGGCTGACATATTGTTGTCATCTGCAATACGCTGCAAATCAACTTGTGGAGATGCAGAACCGCTTACAGGGCGAATTGGAGCTGGGGCTGAAGAGACCGGGAGAGCCTTAGGGGCAGCTAGTACAGCGGAAAGCTTAGCCATTTCAGCCGCCTTACGAATGGGCGGAAGGGCGGCAATACGCTCGGCTTCATCGAGATTGACGCCAAGATGATGCAGGACAGCAGTTCCATCCTCAACGACCATCGCAGTGTCCAGAAGGTCCTTATTCATAAACCCTGAGGCGACTAGTGTGTCGACTGAGTCCTTCCAATCTTGGAACCGGGAAGCCCCATTACTGTACATCTCATCAGCCTTACGATTGAATTCTTGAGCCTCAGTCCTTGCGGCCACAGCAGCTTCAAATTCAGCTTGTGAGTAGGCAGCCGGAGCATTAGGAGGCCGAATAGCTGGGGCACTGGAATCAGCAGGGTCTTGTTGCTGTCTACTGGCAGCTAGAAGAGCTTCAGCAGCTTCTGCACGGGCCTGAGCAGCGGCAAGTTCTTGATCCTTAGCGCTGATAGTCTTAGTCAAATGACCGACACGGCCCTTTAGGACTTCTTCGACAGTCCGTTTGGGTTTAGCTGGAGACTCTTGATCTGTAGTAGGCTCTGCTACTGGAGTCTGATCAACAGGTTCATCCGTAGTCTCAGTGACAGCAGGTGTTTGCGGTGTTTCAGTAGTAGCTGCAATCTCTAGCCTAGGGTCAGTAGCGCGTTGTTCAAGAGCAGTTTGTTCAATACTAGCGTCAGTCATTTCTTAGTTCCTTTTTCTGTTTTGAGCCCAGTTGGCTGCACGGCACTATTGCCGGAATAGTTTTAGTGGATTAGAGGCCTCGGGATTGGATCAATACCGGCGGCTTTACGAAGTTCATTTAAGTCCAACGGAGGAGCGCCTTTTGCCTCCCCTTCAAGTCTCAGAGCCTCAAAGATTTCATTTCTGACATGCTCAGTATGAGCGAAGACAGGATGACTTGGGTCTGACCCTGGCACTGGTTGTAGCATTTGAGCTAGAGAGCGCCTAGCGTCCTTAATAAATTCAGGCCAACAACGATTTACAAAAAGTTCCATCGTTGGATAAGTCTTATAGAATTGATTGTTAGACGCTAGGACTTCATAAACTTCACAGGCAATTTCGAAAGCAGTCTGGGCTACAAGCTTGTGGGCAATTTTAGCCATTAGTATCCTCTGTTAGTGAGTTTGTCACAGCTGCCGTAGCCGCATCTAGGTTGGCTGAATGCTCTTGCATGGCCAAATCGTGCTGCCACTGAAGAATGTCCTTCTGGCTGGGATGCGTCTGGATTAGGACATCAATACGATCTGTAATCGCCTTGTAGATGTCCACGTCCTTCTGAACATCCTTTGCACGGAGTTTGGACTGTAGGTCGACCAATTTCTGAGCCATTGAGCCTGACAGGGCTTGTGCAGCTTGCAGTTCTTGTTGCAGTTGCTGTACTTGACCATTAGTCTCGCCGAGAGCCTGTGGAGGAACCATTCTCTTGAGGCGCTCAGCGGCTTGCTCAGCCATTGGGAAATCGGCAGCAAGGAGGACAAGGTCCCCGATGATGGACATAAGTTCCGGAGCCGTGGATGCAATCTGAGACAAAGCGTTAAAGGCCTCTTGCCTACGGGTCGCATAGTCAGGGCCCACATCGGAGATTACTTCATACTTACCGATTGTCGGATTAAGGACAATTTGCTCAGCTTCTGAGGTCAGAGCAGCCTTTTGCTTGACCATCAGTTGTGCAGCGTCTGGGTCAAGTTTAATCATCTGAGATGTACCATCCTCCGCCATAATATTAATAATACGGGGAGTATCGTAAATCTTAGGAATTAGATCAATAATGATCTTACCAAGACGACGAAGAGCCTGAGCTTGATGCTCGACAAAGTGGTAAGTAGCATTCTCACCCTGGCGTTGTCTGGCTTGAATAGCAGTACCGGAGCGTTCATTACCCTGTACGCCCAGAGAAGCCTGATATTGTCCAGACACCATCATCATGTCATCCGAGGCGTTCTTCATACCTTCTTGGTACAAAGGCGCGCCCATCGGAGGTGTGGGTCTGAATGGTTTCTCCAGCGGATTCCCATCATCGTCTAAGTGATTATAGACAAGAACGGAATAGTTAACAAGGTTAGAAGAGGCCCAGGCATCTTGCCCCTCAATGGCGGCAGCTGGTGCAACCCAAGGCGTCTTAGTCTGTAATGCCCCATATTCGATGGCGGCGGAACTATTGTAGTTCAACATGCGCTGTGAGTCAATCATAGAACGAATGTGACCCTTACGGTCCATTTCGCCTTCAATGACCGTCTTGTGACCGATTACAGGGACTACTGGGATTGTTGAACCGGCCCAATCGGCCTCTTCTGCAATCTCATCACCAATGATCTTGCACCATTTAATCTTAGTCCTAGTGACCTCACGAGTCTTAGTCGCGGGGTCTTCAAGCTGCTCTTCGAGAATTTTACGAAGATTCTTCGCCCAACCTTTTGTATCGGACTTAAAGATTGTAGTCTGTTTCTTAGTGGTGGGGTCAGTGAAGACAATTAGAGTGTCTTTTTCCTCAACCTTGTAGAAGTACTCGGCGATTCTGACGTGCTTTTCAGCAATCCAACCTTCATCGTTACCCAGGGCGGTATGAACCATCCTATCTTTGTACTCAGGGTATCTGACTTCAAACTCATCTCTGGGCATATCATCAAAGATGAATGCAAATCTAGCGTCTGAGCCGTCGGGCTCTTGAATGTCCGGATCAAGAAATACAGAAAGAGGGTCCGGAACAGCGGTAATCTTGATGTCTTGGTCAAAAGTCCTATCGTCGGCATAATCTGTAGTTACGCGAAGAACACCGAAACCGGAGACGACTTGGTGCTTAAAAGCTCTAGCGTAGTGAGACTGAGCATCTGAAGCATATTCAATATGCCTGACGACACCTTCAAGAATCTGTGCAGCCTCGTATGTGGCCTCATTGCCAACGGGCTTTACACGAATTGAAGACTTATTTTGCAGAGCGTCATTAATGACCATGTCACAGTGCTTAGCGGACTTATTTACCGTCAAGCAGGGGCGTTCATCCCCGGTGCCAAAACCACGAGCATTACGAGCATTGTCAGGCCACTGGTACATGTTGTACGCATCGGCATTATAGAACTTATAATCTTCCAGCCAACGCTTACGGGCAATTGCTTCCCAGGTGTCACAGCGTTTGAAACGCTGCTTAGCGGCACGAAGCAGTTCGGCATTCGGGTCGCTTTCAGGCGTATGGCTGTCGTCGTCTAGGAAAAGTTCTGACATTAAGTATCTTTGACTTTTGCTGGAATAATTTTTTGAGACAAGACCTTGACTTTAGTTTTAAGTACCAAGTCAGGGACTGGATAGCAGGCGGTGTACGTCTTCTTCATGGCCCTTGACTTGGTACTCTTTCTAAAAAGTCTTTTAGTAGGGGAGTGCTACGGGGCCCACAGCAGTTGTGTAGGTCGTGGCGGGAGTAAAGTTAGCGCCGGTGCCGAAGGTGCCAGTCACAGAGCCCGTAACGAGCGGTGTAGTGGCAATTACAGGGGCTGGGAAGTTGTAGGTGGCTAGAGTCGCAGTCGTACCGTTGGACTGGATGGTCAAGAAGTACGTACCAGGGACCAGCGGGAGAGTGGAGGTGAAGGCGAGTTGTTGCCAAGTACCGGCAGCGGCGGTAGTCGTACCCGCAGTGGCGGAAGTCGCCAGAAGGACACCATTGACGTCATGGAGTTCAGCAATCCACTTGTCAGTGCCGCCAGTACCGCCGACGAGAACCTGAATACCGGTCAGAGTGGTGACTGGAGACAGCTGATCAGCGCCACCATCATTTAGCGGAGGGTTCGGAGCGGTAATGTCAAAGGACGAATAGTAACGGGTGCCCGCAACCATAGTCTTTGAGGTGTTGTTAGACAGCAGAAGCATTGCAGCCGCAAGAGTCTGAAGACCAATCTTTTCAGACTGGGGATTCTGACCATTCGGAAGGTTCGTATCGACGGGAATCTTTTCCCCGCCATAGACGGTGGGAGCATTTTGGATGCCGTTTGTTAGCCAACCAGCCATGTGTGTATTTTCCTTTAATTCTTTGGATTATTTGATTGTAAGTAAGTACGTTTAATTTTTTGTACTAGTTCAGCATCTCAACAATGAGAGCCTTAGCTACAATGTCGTTAGCATTACCTGTACCAGCCTGGCCGGTCAACTTAATCACGATACCAGCAGTGTCAGTTTCCGCACCAGTTGTGATGAGGGGTGCGACACCAGTAGTACCGACCTGACCGAGACCAAAGACGGCTTGAGTGCTGGGACCAGTCTTGAAGACATCCACTTCTAGCCACCAACCTTGGTTGTTAGTCGCAGCAGTCGGAGTGGCAAGGACTTCTGAGCCGAAGTACAGCTTCATAGTCTTGTTGTCAGCGTTTGCAGCTGTATTACCCCAAGCAGTAATTCTAACACCCTTAGGGGCGGCAGAAAGAATCTTAGCGGGGAGTGTGTAGGTTATCAGTGTATCTTCAGTCGTATCAGCGCCGTTACCAGTGCTGGTGGTATTGACATAAAGAACACCTTCGGGGTTAAACGTACTTGTACTATTACCGGCTTGAATAGCAGGTGTAGTGGCGACGTTACCACCGAATAGCTTATTCAGATAAGCACCATCGATTATACGGAACCCACTGGGGAAGTTTGAAAATAGTGGCGGGAAAGCCATTAGTCCTCCTATTCTGGTCGGTCAAGTCAATATCCAAAATCCAGGGCGGTGACCGGCCCCCCGGGGAATTCACATTTTTATCTTGCTAACCAAGCCCCATTGCCTGTTGGCGTCTGGGGTGGTGCCTTTTTTAATTTTAGAATACGTTGTTCAGTCTCACTTGCAGTAAGGCGGCGCTTACCAGTAATCTTATCAAAAATTTCAGTGAGACCCCAAACCAGAGCGTCTACACGGTCAGGAGACCCGTTTGAGATGTTTCTGAGATTGTCAGCGGAGAAGAGGCACATTTGATCTTCTAACTTATCAAACTGCCCTACGTGATGGACTCTACCCTGTTCGTACAATGCACTGATTGGTTCGGCTCTTACGACCTTACCTCTAGATGCATGAACTAGTTTTACAGGAACTGACCGATCAACAGCCTTAATGGTACTTTCGACCATGTCACCGCCTTGATTCTTCTCAGCGATGATCTTGTCCGCCGACCAAGACCTGTACAATTTTACAGCCTGTTTGGCCCAATCTTCAGGAGAGCCTCTTAAAGTTCCATCCTCAAGAACGTAACCCTGAGCATAACCATCTTGGTCTCTTGCGAGCCCGACGACAATAATACCATGCTCATCTGACCCTTCATTATTACTTACGGCGGGGTCGACGGCTACATAGACACGTTCTAAATCTTGAGGCACGTTTTCAGGTTTTAGACGACTTCCATCAATAATATCTCTATTCCAGAGGGCTCCAGGGATATCTCCCAGGATTTCCCCCTCCAGCTCCTGGCGACCTAACCTAGTACCTCCGTAGCGCTCGTAGAGGGCCTTGACGGTTGTGGTGGCTAGGTTGGACTGATTGTCAAGAGTTGAACCTCTAGTGACCACGGTATCCGGATCGGCCATCAATCTCTTAATCAGCGGAAGAGGCCTTGGTGTGGTCGTTACAAGAGCTTTGGGGTGTTCACCTAGACGGAGACCAAACTGTAGTTGATCCCAGGTCTCCTGCATATACCTAAACTTTGCAAGCTCGTCCACCCATGCTGCATGGTGTTGAGGGCCCCGGAGCTGATCTGGTTCAGTCGCATTGTAAACCCATGCTTCGACCCCATTGGGCCATGTCAATCTTCTGTTGGTGGGGGACCATTCAGGCCTGAACTCTTTGGGATGGCAAGCAAGGAGGCCAGAGTCTCCGAGTACCATAACGTCTCTTGCATCTGCTGCTGTTTCAGCGACGAGAGCGATACGCCTCCAACCGCTGGGAGGAGGAGCAAGAGGGGTCGACCCGCAAACGTTTTCACGAATCCACTCTGAACCCATTCTGGTCTTTCCGAAGCCACGACCGGCTAGGACTAACCAAGTGTTCCAGAGACCTGGGGGAGCCTTCTGATTCTCTCTCGCCCAGAAGTGCCAGTGCCATCTAAGTTCCGCTATCTCCGCTTCGCTCAGGGAAGACAACAACATTATCCGTTCCTGCTCGCTTAGCGAGGCCAGATATTCTGCTGGAGAAGGTTGCAACTGATTCCTTTATACTTTCTTCGTGTCTGATTGCAGCTCCGTCGGGTCCAGAAATCTCCTGGCGCTCCTTCCAAAGGGCGATTGACTTACCGACCAATTCAATAGCCTTGAGTTGATCAGAGGTTTTAATTTGATCACCTTCAATGATGGCAATCAGTTTTTGAATTAGATACTCAGCCTTTACTTCTGACTTTTCAGCACGAGCCTTTAGTCTGGCTTCAATTTCCTTTTGAATCAGGGGGTGCTTCATTAGAAGGACGGCTTGTTGTGTCGGATTCTTTGTCTTGTATGAAGATAGCTCCATGGCCTTGGTGGCATTCATGTGGAGCATGTAAAGATCGATGAACTCATGCATTTTGGCGGTAAGCTTTTTACCCTTACCGTTGCCTGAGATACCACCAGTGTTTACATTTAGAAATGGCATTTTTTATGAAAGCCTACCGATTTTGTGTTCGTCGCATGTCAAGGATGCAAATACGATGTGATCCTTGAGGAGTTTTGCTTGCGCTAATTGAGCCTCAGCTTTGCAGGCTTCCATAGTTGGAAATACCTTTGCAACTCCGATGAGGTCGTCCTGAGGGCCTAAAAATAGTATTGTCATTAGAAAGATTGAATACATTTTTATACCCTCTAACAGATTACGACAAAAGTCAAGAAAAAGTCTTATGACTTTGGATTCTTTTTGTGGGCTCCAGCCGTCCTGGCATAGGAGCGATTCTCGTGTTTTGTTTTTAATTTTAAATTTGAAGGACTGTTGTCCTTTGGATTACCATTCTTATGGTCCACATCCTTGCCGTCACCCTTATGGGCCTTACCGGCTGCAATCATTTCTCTGCGGGCAGCGTTACGGGCGGTTCTACGCTCCACCTGCTCAGGTTTTGAATTGTATTTTGCTTGGGCCAGTTGACGGGCTTTAGTAGCCATTTTGATTTTTGGACCTATTTTTATTATTTTCGACAAAAAGAAAAAGAGTTTATATTTATGTCTTACATATGGATGTTCGAACTTCGTAAGTGAAGTCAGTTACGACCATAAGGACTAATAAACTATATAACGAGAAGTATTGTAAGTAAGATTTAAATAACTAAACAAACTTAATTGAACAGCGAGATGTGTATCTCTTAGTTAATATACATATTATATCATTTTTTTATACCAAAGTCAATAGCAAATGTACCATTCTAGGGATTATAGGCCAAATAAAAATGATGTCAATAGGGAATTTTATATATTTTAAAGAAAAATGCATGAAATAACCGGATGTTAGCAAGCGGATGCCTTTAATTTTTTATGTAATAACTGAGGTGACTTCATAATCGACTTCGAGGCCCCGGCTCCAGGCCCCCTACCCCCCCGTAACTGTAGCTGTTGCAGTTACACACCCAAGGGAACAAACCATGCACAAAGGGTGAACCATCCATACGCCGCATTAGAGCCTGCCACAGCGGTTTTATGGGCTCTCAAGTGCCTGTGCCTTGGTATACCGTGAACGGGCCTCTAGCAGGCCTCCAAGCGCCTTAGAGAGGCATTGCAGAGGGGCTTCGAGGGTCTGCATCCTGCTAGGTCATAGAGTGTGGCATATCGTCGCAGGCATGATTAGGGGCTTGATTATGCAGTGCAGCATAAGATACCCGGGAATGACCCCAACGGGGCGGCCCAAGGCGCACAAGTAAAGCGTAAGTATTTGGGTCTTTGCTTCCAAGTATTGGAGGCTTTGATCTTTGACATTGTGAATAGAAAGCCAAGGTTAGCCCGCAAAGAGGTGCAGAAAACCATGCAACAACGCATGTGTGCAACCCAATGGAGCAATGCCAATGCACAAGTATTACACTCTAGTATCTCAGTCATACATGCCCGGATGCACAGACGATTGGGTCATTGAATTCGGAGCATATGAGCGTGAAGACGTTCTGTCAGAGTTAGAAGACTACAAATATAGAGATAAGTGCGACGGATTGAAGATCAAATACAAGATTATCTGTACCGATGACACACAAGCGGAAGTCAATGCCGCAGTTGACAAGCTGAATAACACCTAACGGACACCTTAGACCGTATTTCTAACACCTTTGTGCGCCCCTTTTCGTGTTAACCTTGGCCCAAATGTGACTGTTACAAGTAAAAGGGCTTGGTCCTACAAAAGGAGACAAGCTAATGGCCTTCGAAATCGAATATCTGCAATTCCTGATTAACCTAAGGGTCGCCTTGCTTACTGCAATCGAGCGTCAGCGTCGGCAATATACGCCTATCGATTACACACAAACATGGGACGATACATGGTTTTCGTCTGACATGTATGAGGTAGAGGTCTATTCACATAGGTATTTACAACCTATGTCCATGACAATGAATTACTAAATAATCTCAGCGCCAAGCCCTTTTACTTGTAACAGTCACAATTCAACTAGAGAAAGGACTAAAATGTCTAGACTACTCTTAGACTTCCTTGTCATCGCCTTGTTCACCTTTGTCGTATGCCTTCTCTGCGGCATGGTGCAACAATGAGCATGTTCCGCCAATACTACAGAGAGACAAGGGAATACCTAGCGGGGCAGAGCGCTTGGTTGCATTTCAAATCAAAGGAAAGCAACCCTTATGACCCTGTAAAGCAAACTAAGCTTTGGCTCCGCTGGGACAATGGTTTCAATGAAGCTGAAAGCTTTGCCAATGATGGTTATCAAGTAACAGATGAGGATTAGGAACAAATGCGCTTCTCCGTTTATCATCAACTAGCAGTAAAAAACCGTGTGACGTGGTCTTATGTTCACGCCACAAGATATTCGGAACGATTGACGATAGTCAACAAAAGGTCCGGACGAATTCTAAAAGTATACCCTGCACAAAAACCGGCCCACTATACCGGAGTGCGGAGAAAATGCACTCCGGCTTATTACGAATTTTAGCGGGCTAATACCAACTAATACTTGGGCGTATGAGGGTCAGACCTTGTGCGCCCTTTTTCTTTGTCCATACATGACCCATTTTGGGTCGCCTGGGCGTTGACAATTAAAAACATATCCGACTTCGCGCGCACACGATATCAGTCTATCACAACAAGGTCGCATATATTTCACGCATGACATAAACTTTGTAACATGCCTGCAACAAATGGGGCGCAAAACTGCAAGCGTGGTGAAACCCCCAAGGGGCGCATTGCCGCAAGGGCCGCTCTTTATGGTTCCCTGCAACGTGTGCCTCGTATGACTGGGAACGGTGCGTCGTGGAACGGTTCGATAGGATCGCAAAACGACGCTGGCGGAACCTGCTAAGCCGAAGGGGCTTGGATTGTGTCGCACGCAATGCGGCATAGTTGTGCTCCTTTTCATGAGGTGCATTCTAGCTATGTCCAAATCAAAGCGACCAGGAAAGCGCGAACGCAAGGCCTTGAAGGCCGCACAAGCCCAACGCAAGGCGATTATCAGCGCGAACCTTTCTAACCCTAAGCCCGTTGAGACATGGTCAAATGTGACTAAATCCGGTCACATGGTCATGGGTTACAATTCGACGTGTGCGAAGTCTAACTTGCTTGGCAATAGCCATACGAGAGGATTCCATTCGTCGTCAATCCGAGGCCACAGGGAGCCTAACAAAACGCCCCCCGTCGGCCGCTGGTCGGATCGATAAAGAAATTCGGAATATGGGGATTGACATTTAGTTGTCAGTCCCTATTTTCGTAACAGAAGCCCAAGGCGTGATAGATTGCCTTGGCCGGTTGAACGCCCCGATAGGCGTTTTGGTGCGCTAACGGTGCGCCTGTATATGGGCATGACCTTTTCTTTAGGGGATTGCCCATCTGCATGGCGCATTGTCTAAGCGGTAAATCCGTATCTGTTAGGCGAACGTCTAATAGGTCATTTTGGGTCCGCCCGCATGATAGGCTAACGCCACACCTCTATGTGACCTAGCCTAGGCATTGAATTGCCATTCATTTGGGGCGCGCACTGCAACGGAAATGGGAGCGCTAGCTAGCAACTAGCCTACCTGTTACTGCCATCCGTTGCACCGTCAAAGACGCTACTGTTGAGAAGTCACACAATGTGACTGCGCTAAAATTGCTTAGCGTTAAACGGATGGTTAGTTTCAAATCATAAACTAAATCGATCTATTTCTGTCCCTTTAGCCCTAGGCAATTCCGCTTAGGGCTTTTTGTCGTTTCAAATTGATACGGCATTGAAAAGGGAAATGGTAAAATGTCTGAAGTGACTAAGCTCGCCCTGCTGCCCACTGCGGCGATCATGGCGAACATCAATCGTCTTGGCAAGCGCCTTGACGGCCTGGATCAAGAGGTCCACGCGACGGCCCTGCAATGTCTCCTGCACGCTCAGGAGCACGGCGACGTCATGTTGGCGGACCGTCTGGTCAAGACCTTGGGCGGCAAGAACACTCAAAAGGCCATTGATGCGGCAATCAAGGGCGCCCATGAACCGTTCAAGATGGGGCGTCATACGGGTTACAACGTTCGGGGCCTCGTCATGTGGTTCCTGCGTTACACACCCATCGTCTGGAACGGCGACGGCAAGCCGGGGCTCTTGAAGGCCGGGATGAAAACCCACGAAAGCCTCCTGAGCCGCAACGATGGATTGGCGTGGAACGTGGAAGCGGCCCGGCTGAATCCCTTCTGGACTTTGGATGAGGTGATCCGCGACCAGGAACGCCCCGCCTTTACGCTGGAAAGCGTGGCGACCATCGTCCACAACCTGCGCGACCGTCTGGACAAGGCCGTCAAGGAGGGCAAATTCAAGGGCGACCCGGACGCTGCATACGCCTATATCAACGCCCTGGGCAAGGTGCAGGCTCCGGCGGAAGACCCGTCTAAGGTCATCCTCCCGACCGATCCGACGGTTAAGGGCTTCATGCCCGCTTTCGTCCCGCTGGCCAATGATGATGGGGCTGAAGTCATGCCTCTCGCGGAAGCCGTCAATCAATAACCGGCGGACTATCTGTTAACACTAGATGGCCCCTCTAGCAATGGAGGGGCCATTTCTTTGATCTATCGTATCTGTTATTCTTTTGAACATATGGGAGGTCATTGGTTAATGTCTCACTTTGCAACTGTTCTCCATAGCCGGATCAGCTGGTACAGAGACGCCAAATCTATTCATGAGCATTTCAACGGCGAGGGTAGCAAAGAAATCCTCAGACGTGAGCAGAACAAGCTCATGGAAGTCTTAGACTCCTCTAGGAGGTTCGTGTAAAAGGGTGATCTATCACATCATGGGCCGCATTGTCGAATCCAACGTCCAACCGGGTCACTTTGACGTCTGGTTGAAGTTTGAAAGG
>Ga0208871_1000264_pt1 | contig 18529 bp, 26 predicted proteins | sample CryBogCBE19Jun07_FD_184592 | JGI IMG/M metagenome (GOLD analysis project Ga0208871, IMG submission 184592) | Freshwater microbial communities from Crystal Bog, Wisconsin, USA - CBE19Jun07 (SPAdes) | ecosystem: Environmental > Aquatic > Freshwater > Bog lake | place: Crystal Bog, Wisconsin, USA...
TTACATGGGTGCGGATGTTTCAGACTAGCCGCTAGGATTAAAGAGCTGCGCGAACAAGGCCACGACATTAAAACCAAGGCACTCATATTGCCTGACGGCAAAATAGTCGCGCAATATCACTTAGAAAGTAAAAGACCACAAAATTGCGGTACAGGGTTCTGTTCTTGTATTGAGTGCATTTATAAAGGTGACCAATGAAGATGCGCCATTACCGTAAACAGTTCTGGTATTTCCCTGAGTTAGGCGTATTTATGAAGTCGCATACACGCAAAGTTATTTTCCGCAAAGTTAGTTACTTTTTTTAAAGGTTCAACATGAACAATCAAGACGATTTCGCACCTGAAGTACGCAACAGCGCCTGGTGGGCATCAGATACACGCCAAGCTGCTAACGGCAAAGCTGTTGACCAAATCCTGATTAAACAAGGGAAGCAAGAAGCGCCAGACTTGTCTGAGATCGAAGCTGTGCAGATGGGCCATGTGATGCAGCCAACGATTCTTAGGCTTGCTCAAAACGCACTCAAAATGGAAGTGAAAGATGCAGATTATCAACTTACCCATCGTACTGAGCCATGGTTTCGGAGCCATTTCGATGGAATTTCTGCTGACGGATCAACCCTTGTCGAAGCCAAAAACTACAACGCTGCCACACGCAATAAGTACGACTTTGAACAGGGTCGCATCCCGCCAGCGGACTATGCACAGTTGGTTCACGAAGCAGCGGTACATAACGTCAACAAAGTCTGCTTTGCAGTTTTATTCGGCGGCCAAGAGTTCAAGCATTATGTCTTTGAGATTTCAGAAGCAGAAAAGACAGAACTTATCCAAAAGATGGCCGTCAACTGGAGTCATGTCAAATTAGGCACCTTGCCGACACCGGAAACAGTCGATCAAACTAAACTGGTCTATCCAGTTAGCACCGCTGGCGTGATTACAGCCACTCAGGACGTTGAACACGCTATCGAACAACTAAAGGTACTCAAATCCAAAATAAAGGAGTTAGAGACCGTTTACGAAGGTTGGGAAGTACAGATCAGAAACTATATGACTGATAACGAAGAAATCAGAAGTATTGATGGCTCGACGTTAGTGAGTTGGAAGTCATCTAAGTCTAGTGCACGGTTTTCAGCAGAGTTGTTCAAGGCCGCTATGCCAGATATTTACAAGCAGTTTGTCATTGAATCACCAGGCTCACGCCGTTTCTTAATTAAATAAGGGGATAAAAATGAATGATGTTGAACAATACACAGCATTAAATGAATTAAACAATAAGGTGCAAGAGTCTTATGAACGAGGTTGCGAAGACGGTCAAGCGTTTGAACGTCAGCGAATAGTGCCTTTGATTGCAAAAATTAAGGACATGATGATTGCGTTAGACGAAGTTAAAAGTGCGAACGATGTACATAAAGACACGAAAGATTTATGTATTTTGTTTAAAAAAGATTGTCGTGTTTTGTTGAGTATTGCTTTACAAGAATCAGGGGAGTAAATATGAGCAACATCGTACCGTTTGCAGATATGCAACAGATGGCTAAAGCTATCGCTGATTCTCGATTATTCGGTTTAACCGACATCAATCAGGTGTTAGCACTTGGCATGGTCGCACAGGCTGAAGGACACGCCTTTGCTACCGCAGCCCGTGATTATCACGTTATTCAAGGCCGTCCTGCACTTAAAGCCGATGCAATGATGGCTAGATTTCAGGCCGCTGGCGGTAAAGTTAACTGGGAGGTATATACAGATGAACGTGTCACAGGGACTTTTAGCCATCCGAATGGTGGATCTCTTTTGGTCACTTGGACTATTGACCAGGCCCGAAGTATTGGACTTGTTAAACCAGGCAGTGGGTGGCAAAAATTTCCACGAGCTATGCTCCGATCACGCTGCATTAGCGAAGGCATTCGATCAGTTTACCCAGGCTCTGTTACCGGATTCTACAGTCCTGAAGAAGTCCAAGACTTTGAACCCGTGAAAACAAAGGATATGGGACGCATTAAGCCTGAACCTATACCAACTATCACCAATGATGGCGAAGTCGTCTTAGGCGACGTTTTAGACGCTCCTGAAGCCGATTATGGTGATGTTGCCGCGCCTGAATTACCGCTCTATGTGCCAGGCACCGATAAACCGCACCAATACGTTTACGATAATGAAGACTTTATTCGTGAATTCGGTAATTTGTGCGACAGAATCGGGAAATCGAAAAAACTTGATGCGGGGGAGAGGTTTGAGAAATGTAAGGCTTTAGCCCGTGCCAATCAAGACTTTATTGACAAGATGACTGAAATCCAGAAAACCGTACTTAACCGCATGATCGCAACAGCAGGAGAAACCGTATGACTAGCCACATTCCAACCCCTGGCAAGGGTGTTATCTTCCAAAATTCTAAGAAGACTACAGAGCGGCATCCAGATTGGAAGGGTCAGCTCTTAGTCACCAAAGACTACAAGGTGGGTGACACTGTCAAGTTCACAGGGTGGACTAAGCAATCAGCCGTGGGTCAACTCATCGCTATCGCTGAAGACACCTTTGTGCCCGACCCACAGTGGCGCGAGAAGCTAGAGGCCAAGAAGAAAGAGGAGCACGCCGGCACCTATCCGCGCGAGGTCAAATCATTTGATGATGATGATTCGGTACCATTTTGATGCGACACGTTTTACATTTGCCGTACCCACCATCAATCAACAACTACTGGATTGCTAGTGGCCATCGCAGGTTTGTATCCAAGCGAGGGCGTGACTTTAAATTAGCGGTACAAGAGTATGTTGCACTGCACCAATTAGAATCTTTTGGTGGGGCGGGAGTGGAAGTTGATATTGTCATCAGACCACGGGATGCACGCTTGATGGATATTGACAACTCTATCAAGCCTATTCTTGATGCGTTGCAAGACGCAGGACTGTTTGACAATGATGCACAGGTATCAACTGTGACTTGCCACAGGGGTCTTGTAAAGAAGGGCGGTGGCGGTTGCATAGTGATCGTCACCAATGAAACACCACGCATAGAAGAAGTTTAATCAACCAATAAGGTTATACAAATGTCTAGTCCTAAAATACTCATCGCCACCCCTATGTACGGTGGCCAGTGCGCGGGTTTCTACACGCAGTCGCTGCTAAACCTTCCTGCAACACTCAAGGAGGCTGGCATCGAGTCGATGTTTACGTTTATGTTTAATGAATCTCTCATAACTCGCGCGCGTAACGCTCTGGCTAACGCTTTCCTGAAGTCAGACTGCACGCACCTTATGTTTATTGATTCTGATATTGGTTTTAATCCTGCTGACATTGTTAAGATGGTTCAGGCCGATAAGAACGTGATCGGTGGTATCTATCCCAAGAAAGAGATCAACTGGAACACGGTCAAACGTGCAATGGATAACGGTATTGCCAACGATATGCTGAAACACCACACCGGATCGTTTGTGGTGAACCTGGTAGGTTATGCAGCCGAAGTCACCGTACCAGTCGATCAGCCTGTTGAAATTATGAACGCAGGTACGGGTTACTTGCTCATTAAACGTGAAGTGTTCGAAGCGCTAGAGCCTCATGTACCGCATTATTTCAATGACGTGCACGATCTAGGCAACACCATGCAAGCGCGTGACAAGATACACGAATACTTCGCCACCTCGATTGAAGAGGAAACAGGCCGCCTACTGTCTGAGGATTATCATTTCTGCGCGATCTATCGCAAGATTGGTGGTCAAATCTGGGCAGCACCTTGGGCTGTTCTCACCCACGTTGGCACTTACGCCTTTGAAGGAAGGTTGATCCCCGCACCATGACAAACTTCACACAAGACTGGTTCTCACACAACGTGGTGAACTTTAAAGCTATAAAAAATAGATTGCCAGAGTGCAATAGCATCTTAGAGATAGGCTGCTTTGAGGGTAGGGCAACGTGTTGGATGCTCGAGAATATGCTATCGCCTAACGGTCAAATTATTGTTGTAGACACGTTTAAAGGCTCTGAGGAGCATACAAACATTGTTTTAGACAATATGTATGAGCGTTGGCAAGCAAACGTTGATGAGGTCAAGCTACCAGGTCAACACGTTATCCCCTACAAAGGTACAAGCTACGAAATGCTTGCTCATCTCATTGCAGAAGAGTCTAAGTTTGATTTCATTTACGTTGATGGCAGCCACACCGCCTATGACGTAATGACAGACGCTTGCATGGCGTGGGGGATGCTTAAACACGGTGGCGTCATCTTATTTGATGACTATCTGTGGGCTGATATGCCAGGGCTGCTACACCGCCCTAAACTTGGCATTGATTATTTCACAACAATCTTCTCAGAGCAGAACAAGTTAGTCCTATTGGGTTACCAACTAGGATTGCGTAAACTCTAACGCTTGGCGGTGCGCTTGCTCTTCTTAAAGGCTTTAGCAGTAGGCGCACCTTTACTACCAGGCTTTCTCATTCGTTCGCCAGACCCTTTCTTGATCCGTGCACGTTTGCGGTGGATATTGGCATACAAACCGTCTTTCATCTTCTACACCCCCATCTGCGGCGAGCTGCTTTGCCACGCTCACCTTTCCATGACTTAGACCTTGCACAAAAAGACTTGTGGCGTGGATTCTTTGGGTCTTTTGTTGGTGCCTTGAGCTTGCTGCCTGTTGCACGATTGGTCTTGGCTCGACCCTTGGCCGTTAATCCCGCCCCCCTTGATGCGGGTAACTTCTCACCCCTGCCAACAGAAAGATTAGGATTTTTAGCCATTTATCTCACCATAATGAGTGCTGCGTCTTTGACATGAGCAACTCGTGCAAGCCACCCTTTTTCATACTTAGGGTTGTTCAACCCTTTGTAGAAGTTTATCTTCTGCTGACTAAATTGTTCAATCAAATCTTTAGGATCGTGCGTAATCGTTGCTGCATAAGTCAGTGGGCCTAGCTGACCATCCGGCTGGGCACCCACCGCACGTTGCAAGAACAACACGGACTGAGCCACCCCAGTGTTCACCGCACAATCGAACAAAAGGTAGTCAACACCTGTAAATTGTTTATCACCCCAAACCCTGTCCCAGAACAATCGCTTGTACAGAGGCTCGACATCCGTAGGGGTAAGCGTCTTCATTTCATCAATCGTTGCTTGGCGCTCAACATACAATTCCCAAGTCATCATGGGCACGCCAAGGTTTGTACAGCCTAGGCGGCCATCAGGCATATGGTTGCCACGGTCATCAGGATCAGTTGAGAACCCACCTTCGGAGTCTAAGACCAACTCAAATGAGTTTTGCCAATTACTTAACATTAGCTTTCACCCACTTCTGTAATTCTTCAAGCTCTAGTGTTGTCGCAGCGCATTGTCTAGCAAGTAGTCGGTACTCGGGGGTTGCAAGAGTTCTGTCGGTGCTTGCGCCGGCGGTGGACACACTACCGCTACGGGTATTTGGCTGCACGCTGGCAGAATAGTAGTTATTAACAGCAGCAAGTTTCGCTTCATACTCATCTTTAATCCCCTGAGTGATCTGTTCGTGTTGTTTCACAATCTCTGCGTTCTTAGCCTCTTGCGCTTTACCAGCGGCCTGAACTTGCGCCCTGAACTCTACAAATTTTTTGTGTTCGTGATTCCAACCCATGAAGTACATGGCGGCACATAGCGCAAGAGCCGCAACAATCTTCATCCATAAAACACTAGGCAATGGAAACATTATTGATCCTTAAAGTTCTTGTCATCGACTGTTGCAAAACCAATATACGCACCGACTACACCCGTTACAAACAGATAAAACGGTGTTGCAATGGCGCCTAACGTTGCAGAGTTGGAACTGAGCACAAGCAATGGAAAAAACAGACCGGCAAGCATGGATAACCACGCCATCCTGCGTCTGTTCTTCCACCGATCAACCATTACAACGCTTTAAAAAACGCCGTAACCCGTTCCCAAGCCTCTTCGGCAAGGGTTTCAATCTCTGCGGGCAAATTAGCAAGACTTTGCTCAAGACGCGCAACTTCTGCACGGGCGGTATCTAACTCAGACTGCAATTTCTCTTTAATGGTCATAGTAATTCCTTAATTAGATTATTTTGCTCACCCGAGGGTCTACAACCCTTCGCCGGGAGTAAAGTAGCACTCAGATGTAGCTTCACCAATAAACGCAATGTATAGATTGGTGCTTGGGCTAACTTGTTGCGGCACAGTAAACACTTTGATTGTGCCAGGCACGCTCACCAAGCAATACGACGGTGTACCTGCCGCAGGTACTGTAGCCGTGACGTTTGCCAACGAACTGACCGTAAAATAAACAGGGTAGCCTGTTGCGCCAGTTGGCTGATGGTTAGCCACACAAATCTGATTAACAGGACTGTCAGCCGTAATCGTAATGGTCTGGCTTGAGGTCGTGACGTTTGCTTTATACGTCTTACCCATCGCCTGAAATGCGATATTGTTAGCCATTAGATAATCCTTTTGCCACCTGCATTACCTGGCTTAGTCGTAGGTGATTGCTTAGTGTTGGTTTGGCCCCCAAAGTTCCAAACCGCCGTAAAACCACCAGGCTGCAACTCACCACTCTTGTGAGTATTGGAGCCATCCATTGACCCATCACGCGGCAATTGAGGCCGCACCGACTTAGCAACCTGTTGGCTCATTTCACTCGGACGCTTGTGCTTGCTCATTATTAATCCTTTCCTTAGTGTTAATACAAAGATAACTGTAAATACAGAAAAACGCCATAGCTACCAATCGTTCCCAGCTCGGTGAATACATCACCCAACAAGCAAGTCCAAACGATAGACCTAATACTAAAATAATCAATAATCGTTGGTTAATCACCGTTAACGCTAGTCTTACTACCGCTATTGCATCCATCAGTTATCCCCTAGTTAACAAAATCGTATTCTAACCCTCATCTTCATCAGATACAACGAAGCCTGATCCCCACTCGTCGTCAGAAATCTTTTGCTTGAGCTTCTCTACGTTGATCGAACGATCTAGGACGCGGCACTTGTCAGTGAGCGACGCGCTTGGATCATTCATTACGTCACGCAAGAGTTTGGCAATGGCCAACTCGAGTTCTGGGTTAACGCCTTTTTGTTTCTTGCTCATGGGAACACATTAAAAAGTCTATTAAAATCAGTTTTAGTTAATGCACCGCCAACCGCACCGGCACCAGTAAGAGCACCTAACCACTTGAGTATTTTTTGTCTGCTTTCTGCGCCAGTCGCTTGATTAGCATATTGAGCTAACTTATCTTTTAATCCGGTTTCCGTTAACCAACCTTCATTTTTCACATCATTAACAAAATCACTAATTTGTTTTGGTGTTTTGTTTTCTAAGATAGTTGCGGCATATTGTTTGGCCAACTCATCCACCGCAGCAGGATCGCCAGTGGCCGCCTTTAATTGCCTTACCGTATCTTGCGATTTAAAGAACTGTGGAGCAAGCGTTTCAGGATCTGCAGCCATTTGTTTAAAATCAAATTTTTCTCCGCGTAACGCGCTAGACATTAATTCAGTTTTAAACACATTTAATTTTTGTGACGCTGCTTTGTAAGCCTCATCTGCTAAACGATATTTATCATTCCAACTATACAAAGCGTTTTCCAAGGCTTCTGCAAGTTGGCCTTTGTATTTGTCACTTAATGCTGCATACGCTTCTGATGGTTTGCCCTTAGCGTTAGGTTCTCTTAAAAACCTTAACTCTTCAATCAAAGCATTAATGTCTTTTTCTGTCGTAACCGACGGTAATTTCTTGGTAACAGTTGAGGACACAACACCCTTACCGACAGGCACCACTTCACCGCCAGTTGTTGTTCCTTTAATTGCATTAATTAACCGATTAATACCAGCAACTTGTTCTTCACCCATTTGAAATGCTTTTCCATCTTGGGTGTACAACTTTGATCTTTCAAGAGAATCAATTAATGCGCGGCCTTGATCCGACTGTGCAAACGGTGTTCCTTCAACTTGAGTTTTTCTTGCAGCTTGAATTGCATCGCCGTATTTTTCTGCGGCTTCGGCTTGACGCGCAGCATATTCAGCGTTAACTTTAGATTCTAGCGTAGTGCCAATCTCAGTCCCCATTTCTCTAAGTGTAGATGGTTTTAGTCCGAGTTCTGGTTGTTTGACGCCAAGCAGCTCGCCAATTTTTGATGCGCCTTTTGTTGCCAACTTTGTTACTGTTGGAGCTAATTGCGCTCCAGGCAATAAAAACTCTCCTGCCGTTTCATATCCTTTATATCGAGGATCAACGCCAGGACGCCTTCCTGCGGCCTTCTCGCCATACTGCAACACTTGCTCAACTTCACTCATGGTCGGAAAGATTGTTTCACGACCAAAACCCATGTCGTGCTTTGTTCCTTTAGGTTGCAAACCTAATGCTTGAGGAACGGTATAAGAAACAAATTTTTCAATTTCTCCAGGGCCACCAACACCCATTTTGACAACACCACGCCCAGCGGCAGATGCTCGATCTGCGATGCCTTCAAGTGTTTCACCAAATGATGGGAAAGATTTTCCTTTTATTTCTTTAGGCGCAGCCTGAGTGGCAACAGACTTTGGTGAGGGCAAATCTGAGATATCTACATTACCAACGCTTGCAGGAGAGGGAAGATCACTAATGTCAGTTGGGTCCATTATTGATATCCTTGTGACCGCAAAAATTCTTTTGCTTTGTTAATGTCGCCATTAAACTCAGGATGTGCCGCAACGTACGCTCTTAATTTATCCTCTGACGGCATAGGCTTTGGTGTTGCGCTTGCGCCGCTAGATGCTGTTGTTGCTGGTGGCGCAACACCGCCTTGAGTTACAGTAACTGATGGTGCGCCATAATTTGCACTATATGCAATGTCACGGCCAAAATCTAAAAGTTTTTGCCTGTTAATGTTTTTAGGACTAAACGCAACACCCTGACCAGCCAATTCAGTAATGTGTTGATCCATAAGATTTTTAAACCCTTCTGGATTAAATTGATCTTGATTTAAAAGATTATTGAATCGTTGTTGCAACGCAACGGTAAATCCTTTTGCGCCACCAGCAATTCCACGTTCATATTGAACAAGGTATGCAGCATATCGTTTTGCAAAAATTAATTGTTCTTGAGATAGATTTGGATCATCTCCAATTTCTTTTCCTGATCTGAAAGAATCAACGTAACGATTAATAGCACGACCAACTTGACCAGTACGACCAATTAATTCTGGGTTGTTTTGAACATCTTTTTGCAACAACTCTGCTTCACCCATAGCGCGAGCAATTTGCGTAACATCTTTTGCATCTTTAACTGGCAATGTTGCGCCGGTGTATTCTTTAACGGCCATGCTTGCGTCGCCAGAGAATGAGTCTAACTTGCTCGTTTTTAAAGAACCAGGCTTGTATAAAGGCTTGTCTGTAGGATACCGACCTGTCGCATCTGGATACACAGGGTTATTATCTTTATCAACCATAAATGGTCGTTCAGCGCCGCCCAAATCAGAAACAAATCCTGTTGGCAATTCCAGCTTATGGAATTTTCCATCTTTAGAACTAACGTAGCCGCGATCCCCAGTTTGCGGATTGACAACAACATTCTTTCTATCTTCTCTGTCACGCTCTGCATCAATACGCAATAAAGCGTCTTGTCTTTGCGCAGCCAAGCGTTGTGCTTGCATACCAATCTCAAGTGTTTTGTCTGCGCTTTGATTCATAATTGCAGCAGCGTATGATCCACCGCTTGTTCTTGCAATTAATGTTTGTGCAGACAACGCAGCACCTTCTTTGCCGGCTTTCATCTGAGCAACATAATTTGCAAGCTCATCGTCAATTGCTTTTTGCAACGATTGCAACCGCTTCATGTTGGCATCAAACTCTTTAAAAGAATTATTAATTAAATCTTTACGACCTTTCTGATACCCATCTAATATTCCTGTCATGGCTGCCATAGCTTGCATAGCTGGCTGCTTACCTGCGCCACCAAGCATAGACGCTGTCACCGCAAGCATACCGCCTAACGACGCAAAGTCAGCCATCATAGGTTGCGGTATTTGAAACGGCTTGCTCATCTGAGCGCGAATATCGGCTTGTTGCGGTTCTAATTCTTTACGTTTAGCAAGTTCTTGTTCAATAAAAGGTTTTTGAGTTTGCTCAAGTATTTCTGCTTTTTTAACGTCCGCACCTTGTTGAAGCATTGCTGCTTTAGCTTTAACGCCAACATAATCTTTCATCAAAGGATTGTTAAAACTTTGGTTTAACAAGCCAGACAACTCGTTATCATCAGTAGACGTTGAAGATGCTGTAGTTTGTGGATCAGCCATGTCTTTTCCTTATGTTGTGGCGCGAGTGGTCGTTGTAGTGGTGGTTGGCTGCGAGAACGCAATCTGAGCCATCTTAGAATACAGACCTTGCAAGTTTGCAGCCGTCTGTTGATCCGACGCCAAGCCCATCTGAATCGACTGTATCAAGTATTGATCTGAAATACCGGCTTGCGACAACGATAGATTGATTGCATTTTGTTGAATCGTATTAGCTAGATTGTTCTGCGCTAATTGCACTTGTGCTGAATTCAACCCCAACTGAGCTGCTTGAGCCAACAAACTTTGTCCTTGTACGCCATACTGAGCGCCGGCCTGATAAGTTGCCTGACCTTGTTGGAACTGTTGTTGCGCCAAGTTTGCCAACGCATCCATCTCTGCACGACCTGCTTGCATAGCACCTACACCGCCGCGTGAAGCAACGTTCTGTTCCGCTTGTGCTTTTTGCGCCTCATACGCACGTTGTCCGGCAGGAGTTAACCCACCGCTTAACGCTTGTGTCATTTGATTCTGACCAATGTTAATCAGTGGCGCACCATACGCTGCAATGTTACCTGCCACGCCTTGCAATTGATTCTGCACATCTGCAACTTGACCGCCATACTGTTGACCAAACTGTATTGCAGCAGGAGCAAGTTGGCCTGTCATTGTCTGTGTCGCAGCATTGGCGCGCGCTTGAACTGCGGGAGAAAGTGCGCCAACTTGATTAGCCGCAGCCTGTCCTTGTTGAGCGGCAGCCGTACCAGTTCTAGCACCTAACGCAGCCACAGCGGCTGGGCCAAGCAATTTCATTAGACTACTCATGCCGCTACTAGCGTTGCCAGTATCACCACCGCCAGTCAATGTGTTCCATAGGCTTGAAGCGTAATCACCAAGACTTTTGGGTGCCGGTTCTTGTGCGCCAGGAGCAAATCCACCTTCACCTGTTACTGAAGAATCAATTGTCGGCGCAGGTTGCCCTGCATATTGCGACATATCAAATCCACCTTGCGGAAGAACCTCTGGGTCACCGCCAGTAGCAGCACCACCACCACCGCCCCCAGACGTATCAGTAGGGGTAGTAATAGGCGCGGCAGGCGCACCACCAAATTCACTTGCGCCTCCTGTATCGGCAGAAGTGTCTACGATTGGTGAATAATCATCAGTTGTGTCAAATTCTAACAACCCTGTATCAGGATTGCGTGAACCACGACCACCACGGGATTTCAACAACGCTGCTTCTTTAGGCGTAATGTGAGCAAGCACCGTATCTTTGCCGCGCCCCTTAGAACGTAGCATTTCCGCTAGATCAGTCAGATCAAGATTTAAAGACTTTCTAAGACTTTTACTCACGAATACTCTCCTGTGTCGTCTTTAACTCTTAATGACGCTTGATTCCATACGTTCTGTGGTACGCCGCCTGTTGACGGGTCTTCAGTTTCACCTGCCGTGCCACTAGTACCTAAACTCGGTGCGCCAACGCCTAACGCTTGTGATAACGCTTGTGATCCAGGTGAGGCTTGTGTTTGCACACCTGTGCCGTAATTATAAGACGATGATGCCGCCCGTTGTTGTGGCGAACTTAGTCGTGTTGAGGTCTGTTGCGCCAATGAGCTATATGGAGATTTGCTAGATGATGATGTGCCAGATACTAATTGGTCTGACAAATTTGTACTAGAAATGCCAAATAAACCAGTTAAAGTTTTAGAAATATAAGGTGAAAGAACACTTTTTGCTGCGGACGTTATTTCTTTATCTGATTTAGCGGCGGCAGCATCTTCTTTTGCGGTGTCTAAAACGGGAACAGGATTACCCTGTTCATCTAGCAAAACATTACCAAACGCATCGTATTGATATTGTGGCGGATCAATTGCGCCAGTAGCAATTAAGCCAATTGGGTCTTGATTAAATGTTGAAATATTGCTGCCTGAAGTATCTTTAACTCCTGATACACCGCCAATACCTTGACCTAATATTTCATTTAGCGCACCAGAAAACCCGCCCACTTCTGCGCCAACCAAAGCGTTTGTGCCGCCAATTGCACCGGTTGCACCGCCTGAAAGTGCGCCACTAATACCTTTTGCCAAAATATCAGCAGACGCTTTATCAAGAACATTTGATAAAGAACCTGATATTGCGTCACTAATATATGGAGCTATACCGCCAGTTACTCCACCGGTCGCTGCACTGGTTAAAACATTTCCACCACTCAATGCTGATGTCAAAGCACTTTTAGCAGCACCAACAAGAACTGGCGCAGCGGCTTGTGCGCTTTCTGCTGACAATCCTAGCGTCATTAAACCGCTTTGAGCTAAACCAAGTAATTCAGGCGCAGCAACAGCGGCCGCAATGCTTGCTGCTACTTTTGCAAAATCTACAAGACTTGTATCAGGAGTTTTTGCTTTGGCAACGTCTGTTGTAAATCCTGCTGGCGTTTTTGAAGCATCGTTCCAAGTCCAATTGCTAGATTGAACGGCTGTGCTTGCACCGCCAACCGGAGCAATTGTGCCATAAGAAGCAACAACTTGACCGGTTTGAGGATTAACAAAAGATGTCGGTAAACCATCATACGTTGTACCGCCTGGCTTATAACCTAAACTTAAATAATGGTTAATACCTGCCGTAAAACTATTTGTATCACCAGGAGTATTTGAAAAAGGCACACTGCTTGTTGCAGCAGATGTTGCCATATCTTTTACAACATTGTCGATGCTGCTATTAGAATAATTATTAACCACGGCAGCCACAAAATCAGGTGGTGCCGGTGCATTAAACATTTGCTGATATGCGGTAGCAACAGCGTCTGGCGTAACGGCTTGTGGCGATGGTTGACCAGTAAGGATCGCTTGTTGATCTTGAGCTTGAGCAGCAACATAATCAGGGTACGCATTTGTGTACCAATTCGGATCGTATGAACCATCGTTGCTCATGTCTGTATGCTCATAATTTCATTTTTTTTTGGCGGGGGGGAACGATTTTTAATTACGATCCATTAATGTTGAGGGCAGCAGCAATTTGTTCGTGAATATACAAATGAGATGCGATCCAATCATAAAAATCATCCTCCACATTCCAGTCTACATCGAGCATATTTGCAGGATTATCGAGGCCTAAAAGGTTGGCAAAAGCCTGATGTTCATCCTGATGAGAGAGCAACCAATCATCTAAATTGTCAGGATTTGCGTCCATTAAATCGTATGCAGGGACTAAATAACCTGATTGAGCCAGCGTATCTCGGAATACTTGGTGTTGTAAGCCGTTTTCAAAGAGAAAACCGCTCAAAGAGTCAATGTCACCAAATTCAACCGTCGATAAGGCCGCATAATCCATTACTTATCAACCTTGGTGTCCAACTTATCAAATATCTTTTCAAGCATGGCTTCAATCTTGTTGTACTGAGATTCCATGTCAACTTTCTTGACGTAATTGCTTGGCAAATCAATCTCAATCTTCTTAATGTCATCCTTGAGATTTTGTACAGCGTCCCACAATTGGCGAAAGAACCAACCCGCTACAGGTAAAGCAACACCAAACGCAAGGTTGATAATCTGTTGCCAATCCATGTTTTACACCGCATAGTATGGGACTTTTACAACAGTCCCGTTAAGGTTAACTTGTATGTATCCTGCTGGCACTAGCGGCAGACTTGATGTTGCAAAAGTAGCCGTTGATGATGTTGTTGATGTGGCGTTAACCACTTGCACGTTTACCGTACCAGACGGAATAGTCACGTTAGCAAGGGTTAAGTTACCAATGTTGGTGACAGTCGAGCCTAGAGCAACAGAAGTGTTACCAATCGTTGCTGCGCTGTTTGTTAAGTATGAATTAGGAAATGTTGCCGCAACAGACGTAATGTTTGCACTAGCAAACGTACCGCCAGTGTGTGAAACAGTATTGATTGTTCCACCCGTAATCACAACAGCATTGGCGTTCTGGGTAGCCATCGTACCCAAGCCTGTGACGTTAGCCGCAGGAACAGTACCGCTTGTAATTGTGACGTTTGCAAGGGTCAAGTTGCCAATGTTAGTAATTGTTGACCCAAGCGATACAGACGTATTGCCGATTGTGACTGCGCTGTTTGTTAACTGGCTGTTTGCAATGCTGCCTAACGTGCCGCCTAAAGTCAGGTTGCCTGTTGTTGTGACGTTGCCAGTTAATGTAATGCCGTTAACAGTACCAGTACCGCCCACTTGGGTTACTGTGCCGTTACCACCGCCACTACCGCTTGTGATTGCTACTGTCTTTAACATGGTCTACATTCCATCGCCTGGAGAAATATAAATACTTGCGTTACCACTTGCCGTGATGCCCGTAAAGTATGCGTTTGGTACAAATGTCAAAATTTCATCTGTGCCTGGCAATAAAGGAAACGCTGGTTGTGAACTAGTCACAATTACAGCGTTGTTTGCAGCCTCGCTTGATGATGAGCCATAACCCAAGAACACCACTACGTTGCCGGTATTGATGATCCGGTACTGGTTGCCACCAATGGTGCTAGAACCGCATTGAACAGGCGTAGGAGCCGTTGTAGCAGCCAAGAACGTGACTGTGTTACCAAACTTAGTAAAAGCGTTTGTACTCATGCTGTTGCTCCCGTTGGCGCAACGTAGTCAGGGTCATGCGCCCATTGAACAGAAGGCAGCGCAGCTAATTGAGCCGTGGTTGTACAAGCGTTGATTGCCGTGATGTAGTCAGCAGCCTGTGTGCGGATGGTTTGACGCCATGTGTTCCATGCGGGCGCTACTGTGCCGCTTGTCTCGACAGCCTTGACTACCATCCAGTCGGTTGGGAGCAGGATTGAGTAGGCAGCAGCGTTTGTTGCGTTGACCGCATTAGTCTGACATTGGGCTAGGTCTTTAGGCGTAGCGGTGTAGTTGATCTCGACGACTGTGCCATTGTAGACAGGTGCGTCTTGGCTGACCCAGTAGTATTGGTCGTTAGGATATTGACCGTAGACCACATCAACCATGCCAATAGCCGCTTTTTCTTCGGGGCTAGATAGGTTGCACCAGTTGGCGGGGTATTGAATGTCGTCCCACTCAAAGGCTGTGCCAGCGGGGATTAGGAGGGCGATAACGCCGTTACTGATAATTGCAAACATAGTGTTCCTCAGAAGGCTAGGCTGTTTTTAAATGGGTTAGAAGCAAAGGCAGCGTAAATGTGCGTTTCACCGCTTGCGTTTAAATTAGTAGTTGCTACAGGCAAATAAAAGCCATTTGATGTAACAGCCACCGCATATGCGCCGCCACCTGAATATTCCGCACCTGAAGTATCAGGATACAAAACGCCATTAGTACCAATGTTAAACGTGTTTCTTACAGTATCCCAAATAATCCAATCTCTAGCCGCCGTGGTTGACTTGATAAGAATAAATTTAGGTTGAAAACCGCAATACACAAATGGGCCTGATGTTGAACCGTTGCCTAAATAAGACCCCATCGCGCTGAATCCGGCTATGGGTGTCCAGCAGTAGGCAACAAGTGTTGAGCCACTAGCATTGGTGTCTGTAGCCGTGCCAACAGTAAATACGCTTGATGTTGGTGCTGTGTTATTCCAAGGCGCAGATGATGTGTTTGTTGAATCAGTAGTGTTTAAATACAAACGACCAGTTGCCCCAATTGAAGAATGATAAACATCCCAGTTTGCAACTGCATCTCTACGCTTAACAACAATCCAACTAGGCGCAACCCCCAACCCATGCCCAACAGTAGCAGCAACACCCGTACCTGTGTACGTCACCACACTAAACCCAGCAGACGCATTAACGCTAACAGTCGATGTGATTGTGCCGTTGGTGTTGCTTGATGTTGAGCCTTGTCCTGCTTGCCATTGCCAGCCGACAAAAGTGTAGCCGCTGCGGTTGTAATCCGTACCTGTACCTAGCGTAAATCCGTTTGAGTTTAGTGAAGTAATATCAACAGAAGAAGTTATTTCCGAACCTGTTGAGTTAGATGAAAGGTAATAACTTAACCCACGAACAGAATCACCCCAAAAATGTTGGTCAGCTCCGCTACGATTTTTGCCCCAAACTAAATCGGGTTTAAAACCACCTGCATTAGTAATAGTCTGTGTTGCGCCTGTTCCTGTCCACAACGTAGCATCCATCACCTTGTTACCCGCCAAGATGGTGCTTGTCGGCAAGTTGTATGTGTTCAGGGCTACAAAGCCTGTGGGGGGCGTGTAGGTGAAAGGTTGTTGACCGAAATTGATTGAGCCAGCAACCGTTGTACCTGACTGGTCTGAACTTACTATTGGGAAATACGGGCCTGTTGTCAAACCTGAATACGCTGTGCCTTGGCTAGTATTATTCTTATAAAACACCAACGTACCTGCGTTTACATCTAGCGCAACGCCTATTACATCTCCTGAAGTGTAAGTAGCCCCATATGCCGAGCCTGCTGTAGCAGAATATTTAAAACCGTTTTGTGAGTAATAAACCCATGAGGTTGTAGATGATGCGGCTTGTACGCTCATTGATGCAGAAGCATCGCATATACCCATAAACAAAGGGCCGCTTGTTAGTGTAACTTCCCAATACCATTTGCCTGAAGTAACGCCAATAGTTCCACTAGCTGCGGGGTTGCCTGTTGAAGAAAACGTCAAGTTTGCGTTGCTAAGTGTTAAAGCGTTTCGTAACGGATTTAACACAGCAAAGTTAGCCGCAGTCGCAGACGTCAACGTAGGCACATCCGTCATGGAGTCATACGTCACGCCAGCCGTGATGGAGATGTTGTTAGTCGTCCAGTAATTGCCGTTGCCGCTAAAGTCTTTACCCAAGCCTACGTTTGATGATGTAGTCAGCGAGCTATTGTCTGTGAACGGCAGATAGAAACCGTTTGTACCGTATGTGCCTGTGTACCGTGCGGGTTGCCATACGCCTGTGAGAGCGTTGGTTGAGCCGAATGAGGATGGGGTTAGGGCTTGACCGTCGATGAAGTTGACTTCGGTTAGGTAGCCGTCAAGGTAATTGGTAGTAAAAACACCGCCTTTACCTATCGCATGACTTGATGCAGTATTTAATTGGGTATTGTAGTTTTGTGCGGGATAAGTTGTAGAAGAAAAAGCCGTAACTTGTGCGCCGTTTACATATAATTTAAAACGATTTGTAGACGTAGCTTGAGTTGTATCAATAGCAACAACAATGTGATACCAAGACGCTACATCACGAAATAATTGTGAAGTAGCAAAATATAATGATGCGTTATCATCGAATTGAAAGTTATCTGTATCCCCAAAATACATTAAAGAATATGGGGTTGATGTAGGTCTACTTGCCAACACTTGTTGAAACGCACCAAGTTGCCCACGTTTTACCCAAAAACTATATGTCCAAATTTTGTTGTTTGTTGGCGTTGAAAACGTCCGATTCAAATAAGCACTCGCACTCGCCCTAAACCGCAGCGAGCGTGTGAGGTTGTAGCCTGTGGATAACCCACTACCGGATTTAGATGCACTAAGCATTAGAACACCTATAGTCTATGTTGTATAAAGCGTAAGGCATCTTAATACCTTTTTTTAATCTGCTGCTTAATAATGTATATGGAATGTCAGCAATCCTAGACCACTCTGCAATCGTATGTTTTTCATCACCATATTCATATCTTGCATTGTTAGATTTGTTGTTTGCTTGTTCAATGTTCGTTGACCATTTGCAATTTTCAGGCGTGTAGTCACCGTCATAATCAATTCTATCAATTGAACAGCCGTATGGTTTTTCTCCCATATCAGCATAAAAATTTTCAAATGAATTTATCCAACGGTCACAAACTTTAATTCCACGACCACCGTATCTTGAATAATCAGGATTGTTTTTGCTATAACAACGTTTTTTTAATGCTAACCAAATGTTATGTTCTGAAGTATTAGTCATCTTGTGCTTAGAACGTCTTTGTCTAGTTGTTTCTACACGCAAACATCCACAAGATTTTGTATATCCAGTACGCAATGAAACACCTGCAATATGTGTTGTGTTTCCACAATCACATACACAATTCCAACCGTATTGTCTGCCTTTGTTAGCTCCACGGCTAACCACAGTCAAACGACCAAATCGTTGCGAGGTTATATCAATTGCTGCGCCCATTAGTAGTTTTGCCCATTCGTAATGCCATAGGTATTTGTGCCATCGCAAAAAAAACTGAATATATCAATTTTTCCTGTAGCACTTGTCGGTGTTGGTGTTGTACCACCCGCCCACTTGAGCGTACTACCACCCGCCCATGTCAACGTATCAGCAGCCGCATACGACACAATGATAGTAAAACTCTTACCCGCAACACTTGATGGCAGCGTAATAGTCGTTGCCCCAGACGTT
>Ga0208871_1000267_pt1 | contig 18419 bp, 25 predicted proteins | sample CryBogCBE19Jun07_FD_184592 | JGI IMG/M metagenome (GOLD analysis project Ga0208871, IMG submission 184592) | Freshwater microbial communities from Crystal Bog, Wisconsin, USA - CBE19Jun07 (SPAdes) | ecosystem: Environmental > Aquatic > Freshwater > Bog lake | place: Crystal Bog, Wisconsin, USA...
GTTTAACAATGGCTGCACTTCAAACTGCAAACATTGTTGGTGTTGCTGGTACTCCTCCAACAGGATTAATCACCTACTTAACAGCTGGTGCTTATCTTGATGCTGAAGGCGCACCTAGAGACGGTCGTCGTGCTTGTATCGTTGAACCCTTTACATCTGCAACAATCGTTGACAGCTTGAAAGGTTTGTTTATGCCCCAAGAAGCGATTGCAGAGCAATACCGCAAGGGTTTGATGGGCCGTGATTCAGCTGGTACAAACTGGAAATTAGACCAAAACGTGGTTTCACAGACTTTTGGTTCTTACTCTGGTAACACATTGTCTGCTGACACAACTGCACAAGTTGGTTATTTGACAAGCGGCTGGTCACAATATTCCACAATTCAGATCAAAGCATCATCTTCAAGCACATTGAATGCTGGTGACGTGATCCAGATTGCTGGTTTATATGCAACCAACCCACAAAACCGCCAGGCTTATGGTTCAGGCAAACTGCGTAATTTTGTTGTTCAGGCTACTACAACTGTAGGAACTGGCGCAACAAACATTCAAGTTTCACCTGCAATCATTGTTGGTGGTCAGTTCCAAAACACAATCGTGATTGGTTCTACATCTACAACAGCAGTTGTAACGCCTTTCAACAACACAGGTACATTGTCTCCACAAAACGTACTCTTTCATAGGACGGCTTTTACCCTGGCAGTAGCAGATTTGGAGCTACCAGAAGGGGTCCATTTTGCTGGTCGTGCATCAGACAAAGAAATTGGTTTGTCAATGCGTGTAGTTCGCCAGTACACCATCAACAACGATTCAATCCCAACACGTTTGGATGTATTGTACGGATGGGCGCCTTTGTACCCTGAGCTTGCCTGCCGCATTGCAGCCTAATTAACTTATTTAAAGGAAAACATAAAATGAGTAATCCAGGACCAGCAACCACAGTATCGGCACACCCAAGTAATGTCACAACAAACCAGACTCTGCGTTTGTTGGGCGTTGCAAAAGGTGTTAACTTGAATGCCGTTGCCTTTACACCAGTACCAGTAAATAACTCTACAACGTACTTGCCACAGACTATGTTAGTGACCAACGTCAACAATGCAGGTTCTGCAGTTGCGTTGACAACTACCACAGCTATGAGCATCACAACTACAAACGTAGGTTCACCAACAGGTTTGTTCCCAGCGCTGACAACGACTCAGATCGCAGCATTGGCTACAGCACCACTTGGCGTTTCATTGTCAACAGCATCAGCTAATACACCAGCTCTACAAGGTCAAACTTTGTACGTTGATGTAACTGCTGCATCTGGCGCAACTGGAACAGGTGACGTTTATGTTTATGGCTACGACTTCAGCTAATCCAAGCTGAAATTGAGAAGGGTCACCCTCAAAAGGGGTGACTTTTTCTCTTTTTAAAGTACAATTAACCTATTTCCAAAGGAAAAAACATGCCATCTACCACAATTGCCCGTGGAAATGCTTTAAGCACTTTCTACATTGCGCCATCCATTACGCCTGCGCAGGTCGCTGCAAGCACAACTGCAGTTCAGACTTTCACAGTTCCAGGCCTGTTAACAACTGATTACATACAACCAGGCGGTTACATTGCTAACCAAACGGCTGGTATTTTCATTGCTGAAACAGATTGTTTGACCAACAACATTCTGACAATTCAGTTTGGTAACTGCAGTACATCTCCTGCAACTCCTGCGACTGGCGTGTATGAGTTCCAGATTACACGTTTTGAAGGTCAAGCTCCTGTAAACGCTGCTTAATCATGGCAAATACAAGCGTATTTAGACCAGTTGGTCCATCTTACGTTGTTGCTGTTTCGACAACCGCTTCAGCTGCTTTGACTGTTACGCCTGCAGGTAACGATCAGATCAACTATTGCGGTTTTCTTAACACTTCAACCAATCCAATTGCATTAACGATTGCAGAGAATAACGCTCTCAATTCGTTAACGGCTCCAGCTGCGGTATTTCCTACTGCTGGAACTCCCACAAACACAGTAATATTAGGTGTGTCAATGTCAACGCCAATGGTGATTGCAGTTCCGTCTAACGGATTCTCTGTAAGCGCTATTACTTCGACATCAACGGCTAATCTGTATATTACTCCTATGGCAGATCAATCATGACAAACCAAGTAGCTAATACAAATACACCTAATACGGTGTTACTTAGCACTTACTCTACACAACCAGTTATTGCAAGCGGTTTTGGTACTTCCCCTACGCTTAAAGGCGTAACACCAAACTGTTTTGCGGTGACTGTTGGTAGTGGTGGTGCTGCATCAGGCACTTTAACTTTACCAGCTGCGCCAAACGGCTGGATGGTTGTTGCTAATGATGTAACATCTGGTTCAAGCCTATTTTTGCAACAAACTGCTAGTAGCACCACATCAGTTACTGTAACTGGTTACGGAATTACTACAGGACTTGCAGCAAATATGTCTGCTGGTGATGTGATAGTCATGACTTGCATCCCATACTAATGAATGCCCCTGCCTCAACCGTTGATCAGAATATACTGCCAGTACAGGCATACTTCGATGTGTTCGGAAACTTTCAGACGTTTTTAGGCCAGGGGCGTCCTTTTTATGCTACTTTTAATCCAGTTCAATCGGGTCTAACAATAACAAACAGTACGATTGATAGCACTGTTATTGGTGGCACAACGCCATCAAACGCCACTTTTGTAAATGTAGCTACAACAACAGGCTCGATCAGTACGGCCCCATCTAATTCTACGGACTTAGTAAATAAAGCCTATGTAGACATGTTTGTCCAAGGGTATGCAATCAAGGCCGAGTGCCAGGTTGCTACAACTGTAAACATTACATTATCTGGATTGCAGACAATTGATGGCTACACAACTCTTTCTGGTGACAGAGTATTAGTTAAAAACCAGACCAACCAGGCAAACAACGGTATTTATGTGGCTGCAGCAGGCGCTTGGTCCAGATCGCCAGATGCTAACACTTATGCTTCATTGGTCAGCGCATTTGTATTTATTCAAAACGGCTCAACTCAGCAAAATTCTGGTTGGGCTTGTACTATTTCTGCAGGTGGTACATTAGGTGTAACACCAATTACCTGGTCGCAACTCGCAAGTGCAACTGCATATTTTGCAGGCACAGGGCTTACGCTATCAGGATATACGTTTAGCATTACTGCGGTCGGCACGGCAGGCACTTACGGTTCTGTCAGTAGTGTTCCAGTATTTGTGACAAATTCGTCAGGCCAGGTCACATCTGTCACGAATACGTCAATTTCTATAGCGCCCAGTCAAATAAATGCAACAATTCCTAATTCTGGGTTAACCAACAGTTCAATCACAGTAAACGGATCTGCTATTTCACTTGGTGGGTCTGCAACTGTAACGGCAAACACAACAAATGCGTTGACCATTGGCACAGGTCTGTCAGGCACGTCATTTAATGGCAGTTCAGCAGTAACGGTCGCAATTGCAAATACTGCGGTGTCTGCGGGAAGTTACACATTGGGTAACTTTACGGTGAATGCTCAGGGTCAGCTTACAGCTGCTTCTAGCACGTCAACGACTGGAAGTGGTAATGTAGTATTAGCGAATAGTCCAACGCTTGTAACGCCTGCTTTGGGTACGCCCAGCGCACTTGTAGGCACAAACATTACGGGTACTGCAAGCGGACTGAGCATTGGCGGTAACGCTGCAACTGCCACATCATCAACAAACATTGCTGGAGGATCTGCTTATGCCTTTCCGTATCAAACGGCTGCGAGTACGACTGCGTTCCTTTCGGCAGGCACTTCGGGCCAAATTCTACAGACTCAGGGCGCAGGCTCTGCACCAACCTGGGTAAGCCAGTCTACTTTATCTGTCGGTACAGCAACTAACATTGCTGGTGGCTCGGCAGGTGCGATTGCATACAACAGCGCAGCAAGCACAACCACATTCTTAACGCTTGGCACGTCTGGTTACGTTTTGACCGCAGGAGCAAGCGCCCCGCAATATGTTGCACAATCTACTCTGGCGGTTGGAACTGCTACTAATCTAGCTGGTGGAATTGCAAGTCAAATACCTTACCAAACAGGCGCAGGCGCAACATCTTTTATTGCAAACGGCACAACTGGTCAGGTTTTAACGTCAAATGGCACAAGCGCCCCATCATGGACAACGCCTACGGCCTATGCAACGGTGACGGATGACACGACAACCGCAGGGACCAGATATATATTGTTTGCAAACCAAACAAGTGGCAATTTGACAACTGAATACACAAGTTCTACAAAACTAACCTATTGGCCTGCAACTGGCGCATTGACCAGCGGTTTAAATGGAGGTACTTTCTAATGGAAATTACTTGGAAAATATTGGAAATTTCTGCTGAAAATGAGTTAATTACTCATGCTAAATACTTTGTAACAGCAACAGAAGATGATAAAAAAGTGGAAACAGAAGGCAATTGGTGGTTTAAAAACCCAGTAATGACCGTTCCTTTTGCGCAAGTGACTGAGGATATGGTCGCTAAATGGGTAGAGAGCGACACCTACAAGGATGGCGTAAATTTAATTACATCTAGACTCATAGAACAGTTAAAATCCTTATCTAAGCAAACCGTTGTTCCGCCCTGGAAACCACAAGTTTTTACACCTAATATCTAAAAATGGCGCAAACAAACTATACCCCAATTTATTTATATAACAGCGGAACGGCTACTAATACGCCTCTCGCTGCTAATTTGGGTGCGGGTGAATTAGCTATTAATTACACAGACGGCAAGTTGTTTTATAAAGACAACAACGCTGCAATACAAGTAATTGGATGGAAAACAACCCCTACAACCGCAGGCGGTACAGGTTTAACCAGTTACACAGCAGGTGATCTGCCATATTATGCTTCTGGTTCTGCTTTATCTAAGCTAGGAATAGGCACGGCAAATTACGTTTTAACATCAAGTGGTACTGCGCCCCAATATGTAGCTCAAGCTACGTTATCAGTTGGATCTGCTACAAATGCAACAAATACCGCAATTACAGATAACACAAGCTCTAGTGCTACTTGGTATCCAACAATTGTTAGTGCAACAACTGGTAATTTACCACAAACAACATCTAGCACTAAGTTAAGTTTTGTGCCAAGTACAGGAACTTTAACTGCAACAAGTCATGCTGGTGCATGGGCTGGTAACACAATTACTGTTCCTTATGGTGGAACTGGAATTACAAGTTTGACTGCTAATTACATTCCATATGGAAATGGAACAAGCGCATTTCAATCTAGCTCAAATTTTACATTTGATGGTTCAAATTTATCAGTAAATGGAAATATCAATTGTAATGGAAATAATGCAATTTCTGCTTCAAATCCTACTGGTGGAAGTGGTGGTTTAAAACTTTCAAACCCATCAAATAATACTAATGCTTATATTGCAAGATTTTATGGTTATGATGGTTCACAAACTGGAAGTATTCAAACTTATGTTAATTTAACAACATACAGCGTATCATCTGACAAACGTTTAAAAAATGATATTGGCATAGCAACTGATATGTCAGTCATTGATAACACAATTATTCATGATTTTTCTTGGAAATTTGATAACCGTGTTGATCGTGGTGTATTTGCACAAGAAGCATATTTAGTTAAACCAATTGCAGTTGTTGTTGGAGAAGATACTTTAACTGAATCTGGTTCATTAGCTGTTCCTTGGTCTGTTGATTACAGTAAATACATTCCAGATTTAATTGTTTATTGCCAACAACTCAAGAAACAGATAACAACAATGCAAGCACAGCTTAAGGCGGCTGGTGTGGCAGGGTTTTAAAAGGATAAAAAATGACTGTAAATTTATCATATTTAGCTGGTGCAGGAGCACAATTTTTTGACAATAATGGTGTCCCATTATCAGGAGGTCTTTTATATACCTACTCTGCTGGTACTACTACTCCACAGGCAACATATACATCTAATTCTGGTTCTATTGCCAATTCAAATCCTATTGTTTTAGATTCTAGTGGTAGGGTTACTAATGAAATTTGGTTAACAAGTGGTCAAACATATAAATTTGTATTGCAAACAGCATCTGCAGTTCAAATATGGTCATTTGATAATATAAGTGGTATTAATGATTTTTCATCTTTATTATCACAATTTTCAGCAGATACTGGTTCTTCATTGGTTGGATTTTTACAATCTGGAACAGGTGCAATAACTACTGAAACAGTACAAACAAAATTAAGACAATTTGTAAGTGTTATTGATTTTGGTGCTGACCCAACTGGGGCAACTGATAGTACAAGTGCAATCCAAGCCGCTATAAATTATGCTTGTGGATTAGTTACTGCAGTATCTACTGGAGACCCAATTAATGGTGCAACTGTATTGTTTAGGGGTGTTTTTAAAATTACAGCACCTTTAACAGTAGGTGCTAGTAATGTGGTTTTAGATGGTCAAGGTGGTACAACAATTTATCCATATTACACATCAACCACTATTGGATCACAAATTTACAATGGAGCACCTCCTGTATTTATTATTGGTACTGCTCAATTATGGCAAGGCTCTGGAACATATAGCAGTACATACAAATACAACAGAATTAATGGATTCATTATTAAACGTCCAACAGGAGGCTCATACATTGGTGCAATTGGTGTTTTATGTTCTGGAACTAGAAATGCCTCAATTACAAATATGTTGATTGAAACTCAATATTGTGGTTTATATTTAGAAAATACTTCTGAAATTTTTGTTGAACAAATATCTTCTATTGGATGTACTTATGGTTACATTTTGGATAGCAGAAATAACAGATCATCTTCTCAAAGTGTTTTGAATTTATCATGCACTGGTAATGATGTAAGTTCATGTAACTTCAATATGTTAACTGCATATTATCCACAATCAACTGGATTTATGACTATCAATTGTGGAACTATAAATGTTTCAAGCATGACTATTGGACAATTTTCAACAGCAATAGATACAACTGGGACATTAGGTTTGCCTAATGGAACAGGTGCAGGTATTTATATTGATGGTGGAGCACCTGGGACAAATGATTTTGTTAGGGGAAGTATATTTACTGATGTAGTATTTGAAGCACCAAGTAACATTTTTATTGATTGTATTTTTATTAATTCAACAACTGGGCAAGAATTAGTACAAGGTATAACTTTTCAAAATTGTGTAGTACAAACTTATGCCCCTGCAAATAGTTCATATCTAACTACTTTTATTTCAGCTCAAACTCTTAATGCTGGTTTAATTTCTAATATTGTTTGTAATAACTGTGGTTTTGTATACCAATCAAGTGGTTATTATTATGGTCAAATGGCAAATAATTATGGAAATACTGGAGTATTATTTGATAGTTGTTATCCATTAGTTGCTTTTTCTAATTCTTTGTTAGCACCATCAGATCATATTAACAATAAAGTAATTATAGATACTCCAGCACTTACTGCTTTTCCTCCAAGTGGATGGACTGCAAATGGTTCAAGTGGAAGCTGTACTTATGGAGGTGGCTCATCAGGTGTTCCATCATATATAACATTTACTGGTAGTACAAGTGCTATTACCATCTCAAAAGATTATGTATTTGTAAATTATGCTCCTCTAGCCGCACCTTTCATTGAATTTTTAGTAAATGGTTCAACTGGAAATAATCTTTTGGTTTATGCAATTGTCAATGGTGTATCTGAAACACAAAGTAACAATGGTAATGGAACTCAGCCTGCTAGATATAGTAATGCTTTATATTTTCCAACAAGTGTCAGCTCTACAAATAAAAGATACATTTTTACATTTAATCCTTTTTCTGCAAATTATCCATTTAATGATGTTACTTTTTATATAGGTATTAATAATTCAAGTTCACCATCAAATACTGTAACCATAAGCAATATCAGAGTTGGTTACTTTGAAGGTCAATCAGTAGCTTACAACCCATTTTCATAAAAATCAAAATGACTACACCTAATGACATTATTAGCAGAGCATTAAAAGACATTGGAGCATTAGAGGCTGGAGAAGTTCCAACCCCAGAAGCATCACAAGATGCCTTTGATATGTTGCAAGACATATTAGACCAATGGTCTAACGAAGATATGATGGTGTTTTATAAGAATGAAATCATATTTAATGTAACGCCTGGTCAAACTCAATACACAATTGGGCCTGGTGGTCAAATAGGAGCAGTTTTTACAGGTTATATACAAAATAATATATTAACTATTACCCAGTTAACGTCTGGTGGCATTTCAATTAATCAGACTGTTACTGGTCTAAATGTTCCATCAAATACCACAATAACACAAATGTTATCTGGCGCTGGTGGTCAAGTTAATGAGCTTGGCACATATCTTTTAAACACAACATTTGTCAATCCAACTCCCACATTCACGGCCTCTATTTCTGGAACTACTTTAAACGTAAGCGCAATTAGCCAAGGAACGCTTGGAGTTGGTTGCGTAATTTCTGGTGCTGGTATAACCGCAGGAACCACAATCACAGCTTTAGGCTCTGGCTCTGGTGGCACAGGCTCATACACAATAAGCAACAGTCTAACAATCAGCAGCGAAGCAATGACGGCTACGCCAATACCTGTTAACTTTAATTCTTATTATCAACGTCCATTAGGACTCAGATCTGCATTTGTTAGGGTTAATACTACTTCTAACGGTGCGCCTATAACTGGCGGTGGTTTAGATTATCCAGTTGCGGTATTAAACCTAGAACAGTATGAAATGATTGGCCTAAAAACGCTAAATGGTCCTTGGCCTAAAGCGGTGTATTATGAGCCAACAGAAACGCTTGGTAATATTTATTTATGGCCTAATCCATCACAAGGTCAAATGCACATTTTTGTGGATCAGATATTTTCTAGGTTTACAACACAATTTGACAACATCAATCTTCCGCAGGGCTATAACATGGCTTTGCGGTGGTGTCTGGCAGAGCGTTTAATGCCAATGTACGGCAAAGCTAGTCCCACACAAATACAGATGATTATGAAGTTTGCTGCGCAAGCTAAATCAACTGTTAAACGCACAAACATGAACCCAGCAATTACATCAACTTATGCAGATGCGCTTTTAGTTGGCAGACAAAAAGATGCTGGTTGGATTCTTTCTGGTGGATTCTTCAGATGAGTGATTTTGGCTTTGTTGGCCCATCTTACGAAGCATCATCCATTTATCAGGAGGCTCAAGAATGCATTAATTTTTATCCTGAAATAGATCCACTCAAACCGCCTGGTAGTAGAGGTGTGGTGGCGCTTTATCCAACGCCAGGACTAACGTCTATTTTTCAATTAAATAATGCGCCTGTGCGTGGTATGCGCACCCTTAGTGGTGGTAAATATTTAATTATTGTTTGTGGTTCATCTGTTTATTCTGTGACTTATTCTGGTGGATATGTAAGCACACAAATAGGTACATTAACTACAAGCACAGGTTATGTGTCTATTACTGACAATATAATGACTAACACAGGTTTAAATGCCTATATTGTCGACGGTGTAAACAGATATTATTGGATTGCAAGCGCAAACAGTTTTAATACTTTGCTTGCATCAGACGGGCCTTGGGTTGGTGCTGATGTTTGTGATGTAGTAGATAATTACATTGTTTACAATCAACCTGGAACGCAAAATTGGGCAGCAACTGATCTTGGACTAGTAACGTCTAAAAATGCTTATTACGGCACAAAAGATGGCGCTCCAGATCCACTTGTTTCACTTATAGTAGACCACAGACAAGTGTTTTTGCTTGGAGAATTTACGGCTGAAATGTGGACTGATGTGGGTAATGTAATACCAGGCATTATTAGTTTTCCGTTCCAAAGGGTTAGCGGAACTTCTGTTCAGCATGGATGTGCTGCGCCATTTAGCGTTGCTAGATTTGGTGAGCAATTTGCGTTTGTTTCACAAGACTATCGTGGTCAAGCAATTATTGGCGTTATGCAAGGCTATTCTTTTAAGAGAATTAGTACCCATGCTGTAGAGCAAACCCTAATGAATCAGTATATAGCTGATGCTGTGGCTTATACATACCAGCTCGATGGGCATGAGTTTTATGTTGTTACGTTTCCATCAATCAATATTACATGGGTATTTGATTTAACGACAGATATGTGGCATAAATGGTTGAGTTGGGACGGTGCGCAATTCAATCGTCACAGATCCAATTGTGGTGCAATATTTAATAATGTCTATTTAGTTGGTGACTTTGCTAATGGTCAGATATATCAATTAGACAATGCGGTTTACACGGAAGCAGGCAACACAATCCGAAGGTTAAGACGTTGCCCACATTTGGTTACTGATTTACAACGCCAGTATTTTGCAGAGCTGCAGATCCAATTTCAGCCTGGTGTTGGATTAGAAGTAGGCCAAGGACAAAACCCACAAGCCATGTTGCGCTGGTCAAATGACGGTGGTTCAACGTACTCTAGCGAACATTGGTGTACGATTGGCGCAGTTGGCAAGTATAGGAACCGTGCTATTTGGCGCAGATTGGGCCAAGCCAGGGACCGTATTTATGAGGTTAGCATTAGCGATCCAGTCAAAGCAGTAATAGTAAGCGCTAACCTGAAAGCTGAGGGTGCTGAAAACTAATGGCTACAACGTCCAGCTCTAGCGGTAATATTATTTGGCCTAGAGTGCCATTTATTGACCCTACTTCTGGTCAGCCTGCTTTGCCTTGGCTTTTATGGTTACAAAGCCCTAATTTTGTTAGTGTAAAAACTGGGCAACAGACAATCCAAGGTAGTCAAGAAATTACTGGGAATTCAGTAATTGACGGTAATGAGATAGTAAAAGGCACTTTAACGGCTCTTGGTGGTATTTCAGGGGGTACATTTTGAATGATTTAGATATACCTAATGTACCGACATTAGAGCAAATTGAGCGTTTGCAGGGTGAAATGATGCAAATGCCACAGGCAGAATTGCAGACTGAGCATTATTTTTCTGGTGGTATGTATTGTCGCAAACTAACCAGGTCAGCAGGCACATTAATAGTTGGCAAGGTCCATAAAAAAGACCATTTTTTCTTATGTGCTAAGGGTGAGATTATTGCCTGGAGCGAAGGCGGGATGCGCCATTTGTACCCTGGTGATGTAATTTGCTCAAAGCCAGGCACAAAAAGGGTTACTTTAGCGGTTACGGATGCAATTGGTATTACTTTTCACAAGACTAACAAGACTAATTTAGATAAAATAGAGAAAGAATTAATTGAACCAGATGAATTAGCTTTGTTTGATTCAAGCAACAATTTAAAGGCAAAAGCCTTAGAAGGGAAATAATATGTCATGGGTAGCAGCAGCAATTGCAGGCGCAGCAATTATCGGTTATTCAGGAGCTTCTAAACAAGCAAGTGCAGCTACGAGTGCAGCAAATACGCAAGCACAAGCTGCAGCAAATGCTCAAAATCAACTTCAGCAAAATTATCAGACTTTAGCCCCAAATTACACACCTTATTTGCAAACAGGCCAAGCAGGTTTAAATCAATTAAACGCTGCCATGCCTGGTCTTACCCAATCATTTGGGCCAGAACAATTAAAGTCTAACCTTGCGCCAAACTATCAGTTTATGCTTAACCAGGGTTTAGGGGCGCAAAATCAAGCATTGAATGCAAGTGGTGGTGGGTCAAACATTGGAATTGCTGGAACCAAGTTTGCTGAAGATTATGCTTCTAATGCGTACCAAAACGCATTTAATAATTACCAAGCGCAACAAACCAATATATATAACAGGTTGTCTGGTATAGCAAACATAGGCCAAAACGCTGTTTATGGCTTATCTAATCTTGCCACAGGTAATGCAACTAATATATCCAATCTTGGTGTAGGCGCTGCAAATGCTGTAGCTCAGGGCCAAGTGGGTAGCGCAGCTGCTCAAGCGCAAGGGTACAACAGTATTGGTCAAGGTGCAATGTTGGCATCACTTTTAAATCCTGCTAATGCTGGTGGTACGTCATCTTATTCAAGTCCTACACAAGCAATGATTGCACAGCCTGGTGGTGTATCGCAATACTTTAGTCAATAAGGATAAATATGGGAATAGCATCATTTCAACCGCCAGTTACAACGCCAGTTAAAGGCACGTCTTTAGCTGAGATGATGGGCATGGCACAGGGTGCGCAGGCTTTGCAACAGGCAAGACAATTAAATCCTTTGCAAATTCAACAAGCTCAAGGCGCTTTAGAATTACAAAGACTTCAAACTTCTAAAGCTCAACAAACTTTAGAACCAGAAGTTGAATTAGCTAAAACGCAAGCTGAACAAGCAAAAACTCAATTAAATGATGCTCAATTATTAAATTTGCAAAAACAACAAGCAAATTCAAGCCGTAATTTAATAAAAATGCTTGATTCGCCTGAGCCAGTTACGCCTGCAAGAATTAAAGATCATGTGGTTGCTACTATGGAAAATGCTGGTGCAAGTGATGCTGCAATTATTCAAGCTGTACAAGGTTTGCCAACAAAAGGAACTGACAAAGAACTAAGGGCTTATCTTGCAAAGCATACACTTAATTCACTAACTGCTGAAGCTGAGTTAGAAAAACGATTCCCTGCAGCCACTATGGTTGGAGAAGGCGGTCAAATGACTCCCCGACAAATGGGTGCAGAGGCATTTACAGGTGTACAACCTGGTACAGCAATGGGACAATCTATTGCAGTAACGCCAAACCCAATGCAACCAGGTGTTACAACTGTTAACGGTATTGTTGGACAGTATGATGCAAGTGGTAAATTTGTACCATTTAACGTACAACCTGGTCAACAGCCTGGTAATCCGCCTGCGCCTGGCATTGCGCCAACACCTGCGCCATCTGCAGCTGGGCAAAACAAAATGCCATCAATTGTAAAAATTGACAATTTTTCTGCGCCTGGTCAACAAAATACGCAAGAAGTTGCTAGATATAACGCAGGCCAAGCTGATTTTAATGCTGCTAATGAACGTGCAACACTTGCACAAGATAGCGCTTTAACTGCGCAAAATATTAAAAAGAATTTATCTGCTGCAGCTGGTAGTACACCAGGTAGAGTTTTACGATCAATTGGTCAAACTGTAATTGGTGACCCACAGTTAGATATTCTAGTTAAGAGCTTGGCAGATCAACAGTTAAGACAATCTCAGTTAATGGGGTTGAAGAATCAAGCTGCAGAAGCTGATCAAAGAACTGCAGGCGGTAGTTCTGAAATAACTGCAGAAGCGTTGGCGCACATTGTAGAAAGAGCTGAAGCAACAAACTTAGCGGCTTCTAAATACAATCAAGCATTAACAAAAATGCAAGAAAAATATGGCAAAGAAAGAACATATTTAAACAACGATAATTTTAAAAATGCTTGGGCTAATTCTTACAACCCAATAGCTTTTATTATTCAAAATACTAATCGTCAAAATATTCCGCAAAAAGACAAAGACAAAATCATTGATTACTACACACATGATATGAGTAGAGATCAATTAGATACGTTAGCTAATAACATGAAGAATTTGAAACGCTTAGAGCGTGGAGATTTCTAATGGCAAATGATGCTTACGAATTAGATCCAGATGTTGCAGTCATTCGCAGAAGAATGCCTGTCAATATGCCAAAAAGTGCAATGTATGGCAAAAACCCAGAATTGCAACCTGATGCGGAATATAGTTACGAAACAGATCCTGATATAACCTCAATATCTAACAGAAAAGTTACACCTGCAGAAAAACCAGAGCCAGGTGGTTATTTGCCACTTTTTTTAAAAGGCGCTGGAGAGGCTGCACTACATTCAATTGCTGGTATTGTTTCTGCGCCTGTTAGTGCTGCCGCGGGTATATATGGTACTTTAACAAGTGGTAAATACGGTACGCCTGAAGGTATAAAAGCAGGACAAGAAACTGCTAAAAGAGTTCAGCAAGCAATGCTTAATGCTGGTACACAACCTGAAACCGAAGAAGGTAAATCTTATTTAGAAAGTTTACAAAAAGCATTTGAAGCATCAAAAATACCGCCTGTTGTTCCTGAAGTTGGCGGTCTTTCTGCTGAAACTCAAATTGCAGGCAAAGGCGTACAAACTGCAAAACAAGCATTGAATGCGCAATTTCAAAAGATCAGACCCAAAGTTACAATTGAAACTGTGCCAGGTTTAAGAAACGCAGGTGCTGCAGCAACTGAAACGCCTGCGATGATCCAAGGCAATATTGATGCTGCCCTTGCAAATGCTTCTCCTGAGCTACAAGCGCATATTAATGCGCAAGAGCCAACTAATGTTAATGTGCCTGCTTTAGAAACAAGAGCGCTTGAAGAAAAACACGGTGTCAATTTAACCACAGGCCAAAGAAGTGGCGATACTTCTAAGTATTCTGAAGAATGGAATAGAAGAGGCGAAACTGAAGATTTAACTAATCATTTCAAAGATCAACCTGTCCAACTTGCGAATGCGTTTGAGAAAGCAAAAGTACGTTATGCTGCAGATATACCATCAACTGCTGATGCCTCTGAACTTGGTCAACATGAAATAAATGCTTTATCTGAAAAAGATGCAATAAGAAAAGCAAATATATCATCTGCATACAAAGCGTTGCAAGATCAAAACGGTGGACAATTTCCTATTGATATAGGTACTTTAGATGCTAATATAAAAAATAGTTTATCTAAAAATCTCAAAACCAATCATTTATCCGATGCTGTAAGAAATGATTTAAAAGACTTTTATCAAAATCCTACATTTGAATCTTATGAAGCCATGAGGACTAATTTAGCTAATGAAATGCGATCTAGTTCTAATGGCAACGCCAGAGGCGCAGCATATATTGTAAGACAAGAATTAGAAAACTTACCTGTGTTTGGTGAGAATACTGGCACACCAGAAGCTATGCAATTAAAAGCGTTAGCTGATAAAGCAAGAAGTTTGGTTGTAGAACGATCTAATGTTATTAAAGCAAATCCTGCTTACAAGGCCGCAATTAAAGAGGCAGCGGATTTAAATGAAACGGCTGCGCAAGGTGAAAGTTTAAATGCTGCAAATTTTCATAAAAAATATGTTGCAAGTGCTACTCCTGAAGCAATACGCAGAATGAGATCAGAAATTGATCCAGAGCATATTGCTAATCAAGCAATTACATTTGCCGAATTAGATCGTGCTAAAAATGCAATTACTAATCCAAATGCAACAAGTGTAAAAGCAAATAGTTTTGCAAATTTTATGCAAAAAGAAGCGCCAAAGTTAAAAGAATCTTTGCCGCCAGAAGCCATGAAAGATGTTATGGAAATTGGTTTGTTATCTAGCAAGATTGGCAAACCTGAAGCTGGAACATTCAATTACTCTAACACTTATAGTAGTTTAATTGGTGATCTAGCAAAACAAGGATTGGCTGGTGCTACAGAAATGAAATTAGCAGGATTGACTAGTGGTGCATCAGTACCAGTAGTAAGCCTTGGTAAAGCAATATTACAGAAAAGAACAAAAGACGCATTTGCAAAAGCTGCAATTGATCCTAAAGGCGGATTAACTAAGGAAGAAAAATGAGTACCGATTCACCAATTGACATGTTTAAGTACGGCCAATTGGTCGCAACCGTTGAAACTCTTGAAAAGAAAATCGACAAACTTGAAGCGTCTGTTTGCCAACTGGTCGAGCTTGCCAACAGGTCCAAAGGTGGTTTTTGGGTTGGCATGATGGTTGTCTCGGGTGTTAGTTCTTTGGTTGGATTCTTAACGCATTACCTTACGGTGAAATAATGAAAATAACCAAGGAGCAATTACGATCTTCTTGGCATGTGGGAATTATGGAATTACAACGTGTAATTCAAAATTGGTATAAAAAAGGCAAAATATGGATTGGCTAAAAACAATTGCACCTACAATTTTTACCGCCATAGGTGGACCTTTAGGTGGTCTTGCGTATGAGGCGGCGTCTAAGGTCTTGGGTGTATCTCAAGATGATGCCAAGACTATGCTTGAATCTAATAAGTTAACTGCAGACCAGATCGCTGCGGTGCAACAAGCTGAGATTGCGTTAAAAGCTAAGGCGCAAGAGCTTAACTTGGACTTTGAAAAATTAGCAACTGAAGATCGTGCATCAGCTCGAGCACTGCAAACCGCAACTCACAGCTGGATACCGCCATTCTTGGCTTGCGGAATCACAATTGGTTTTTTTGGTATTTTGTATGCGCTTATGACAGACAAGGTAACAAAGTCTGACGAGTTGATGATTATGTTGGGTTCGCTGTCAACTGCTTGGACTGGCGTGATTGCGTTTTATTTTGGTAGTTCATCTGGTAGTCAAAAGAAAGACGAGATGCTACATAATTCTTTAATGGCAAAATGATTAATTCTAGAAATTTAGATGATTTACTTCCTAATGTTAAAACAAGAGTTGAAAATTTTATCAAGGCTTGCCAAGTTGCAGGCATTGATATTTTGGTCACTTCTACATACAGGGATAACGCTAGTCAGGATGCGCTTTATGCGCAAGGGCGCACGACTGAGGGCAAAATTGTCACAAACGCCAGAGGAGGTGATTCTTTTCATAATCATCGGTGCGCTGTGGATATTGTGCCTTTGGTTGGTGGCAAGCCAGACTGGGATGGTTCACATCCAGTTTGGGCCGAAGTAGGCAGGATTGGGCAAGAAAACGGATTAGAGTGGGCTGGTGCTTGGAAGACGTTTAAAGAATTAGCGCACTTTCAGTACACAGGCGGTTTAACAATAGCACAACTTAAAGAAGGCAATGCAATAGCATGAACAATTTTAAAATTGAAGGTAAAGAATACAAATCACCCAAGTCGCATTATGTGGTTTTGCGTGAGCACGAAAAGAAAACTGAGCACGAGTTGCATAGGCTTGAGGACAAACTTAAAAAGCACGAGCATTTGCCAATGGAAAAAGCGCATCCAGAGGCTAAATAAGGCTTTTACGGTAGGCTTTATAGGTGTCTGGTACTGGCACATTCTCAGGCCACAAATTCGCCTCATGGAGCCTATAAATTGTTTTTAGGTGTGCTCTTTCCCAGTAGCGTTCTTTTTCTTTTTTGCTATAGATTGAGCCTTGGTCCAGATCTGAATGGCAGATATAGCAAAGCGCAGCAATCATATTGTCATCTGCTTTAATTGCTTTGCCTTTACCATGTGCGCCCTGGTTACTGTGCGCTGCCACAATAGTCCCATCATCTGCGCCACACATCTGGCAATGCAAATACCTGCAATTATCTAACAGTTTACGATTGCGGACATATTCACGTTTGGGGTTTGGTGTCATCTAATTCAATACCATTTGTTGCGCACCAGCAATACAACCACTCTACAAATTGCGATGCCTGTTGCTGAGTAAATTTACGAGACTGTATACCTAATTGAACAATTCGCTGACTATCTAGGCTCGGCACGACTTTACCGCCTGCAAGCCCTGTTTCTGAAGCAAATTGGTCTATTAAAAACCGTTTCCAACTCTCCTCATCCCATTGTGCGCCCAAATGCTTGGCCTGCTTTGCAATCTCTGCAATTATTGCGTGATATAGTTTATTTTGATCGTTTGAGCGAACTGCATCAATAATTTCTATCGTTAATTCTTTACCACTATTAAGCGCCTCTAGCACTTTAGGCCAAATGCGGACCATTAGCGCTCTGGCCTGCGGTTCCGAAATTAATTTAAATTTCATGCAAAATGTATAAAAACTTAGGACAACATAAGGTTGAGCATTCTTAATGCGCTATCTGGCGAATCAACCAGGCAAAACGGTCCTCCTTTCCAATTTTCAGCAAAATGCTGTTGATTTTCGTTAAAGCCCTTCTTTCCATAAGCGCTATTGGGGTTCTTAACCTCCATTAGCATGGTCTTATTGTTGTATCCAATCAACAGATCGCAGGGATCGTCCAGGTAGTAGACCGTTGCGCCTCTGGCCCTTAGCGCCTCGACTATATCTTTTTCGCCTACGTCCCTACGAGCTGCTTTGCGCATTTTTTTGTTCCTGTATCTTATTTTTTACGTCTTCCGCTAACCTTGTAAATAATACGTTACTCTGCATCTTTTGCTTGACTTGATCTCGAATAAACTCAACCCAGCCAGGCTGCTGCGCCAAGTGCGCATACAGTTCTACAGTATCATCGTACATTTCGTCAAACTGGTCCATCTCTGACAATCCATTTGCGCATTGCATTAGTATTTCTATACCCAAGCGCCTTGTAAAGCCTGGGCATTTCGTGCTTTAAAGATTCTTTAACTTTAGGTAAGCGTTCTTTAATACCGTATTTTGCTTCTAAAAGCTCTGCGTTTTCAGGCCAGGGCGGTACTGGCTGCCATATTGTTTTAATTTCCACGACCAATCCTCTTTAATTTTTCTCTGATGTGCTCAGGCATAGGCACAAAGTTCTTGCGCTCCTCATCCAGTTTAACCAGGTAAGGATCACGTTCTTGGACTATATTGCTTACTTCAGGTATCTCTGCAC
>Ga0208871_1000281_pt1 | contig 17714 bp, 24 predicted proteins | sample CryBogCBE19Jun07_FD_184592 | JGI IMG/M metagenome (GOLD analysis project Ga0208871, IMG submission 184592) | Freshwater microbial communities from Crystal Bog, Wisconsin, USA - CBE19Jun07 (SPAdes) | ecosystem: Environmental > Aquatic > Freshwater > Bog lake | place: Crystal Bog, Wisconsin, USA...
TAAAACCAGAAAAGGTGTCGATTCACTAAAAGTCGGAGACATTCATGATGAGGGCCAAGAGGACGCTGCATTAAAGGATTCAGAGGAGGTTGGCAAGCTTGCGGTACAATCAATTCGAGAGGCTGGTGAGGAGCTAAACTTCTCCGTACCATTAGATGGAGACTACAAGGTGGGCCTTAGTTGGGCTACAACTCACTGATGCATACCATCCCTATTTACCCAACCGCATGGATATTATAACATGAGAAAGGAGTTCTGTCAATGGAAACTAATTATTTGAGTGAAACGAAGGATTGGTTCTACTGGGGTTATCCCCTGGCGGATGAATATAATCTGGGGGAGGAGTACTCAGATATTTTCAGAAGTATTTTGTACGACTATGACGACCCCCAGATGGCTGCTGAACATGCCTTGACACATTTGGGCATCCTGTAAGTAAAATAGTGTTTGACATCATCCCCGGATGTGTTACAATATAGTGTGAGGCGGGGTTCTTACTCACAAACTTTTTAACAACAACAAATAAAGAGAAACATAACAAATATGCCAATGCTAAGCGGTAAGGCCTACTATGCAAAGATCGTCGGTAAGCCGAAGCCCGGTTACGACAAGACCCAACTTGAATGGTCAATGGACGTTGCTGTGACCCCTGAGACCCGGAAAGCTCTGATTAAGCAGGGTGTGGGCGACTATGTAAAGAACAAGGGTGACGACAGAGGCGACTTTATCACCTTCAAGCGTAAGGCTATGAAGTCTGACGGTACTCCTGCAAAGCCTATTAAGGTTGTTGACAACAAGGGCCAACCTTGGAACCAAGAGACTTTTATCGGTAACACTTCGACTGTCAACGTCAACTACGCTCTGAATGAGAAGGCTGCTGGTGGTCTTAAGCCTGGGCTGATTGCCGTACAGGTCTGGGAGCATGTCCCCTATGTGCCTGCTGGCGGTGAAGATGAGTTCCCCGTGGCTGCTGGTGATGACGAAGATTGGTCGGCTGAAGCGTAAATAATTTAAAGGGGGTGCATCACAATGGGTGCATCTGCGGGTTGGGGCGTTGGGTTAATGGGGCCATCACCCGCTTCATAATTTAAAAGAAAAGGCGCTCATGCGTAAATTCAACTTTAAGTTCGATAGACGGATCGAAGGTACTGAGACATGTGATGTGACTGTCCTTGCTGACAACAAAGACGAAGCGTACGAGAAGTTCGCCAATAAGGATTGGTCAACATTTCTTATTGCAAAGAGGGATGTAGTCTCATCTGTTGACGACGATTTTATTACCTCGTTCAAGGATAATGGGCATGTCTAAGAGCGTTGAAACTCTAATCGAAGACGTCTACAAACTCTTTGACGGACATGAGTGTGATCCGAAACGTGTTGAAGAGTTTGGAAAAAGCCTTGCTGAAACTGTGGCCAATAGGCTCTCAGAGCAGCGTAAAGGGCGTTCAGCGACGCTTAGAATGTCCAATATTGGTAAGCCCGCTAGACAACTCTGGTATCAACTCAATGGTAGTAAGTTGGCCAGTGAGGCTAGGCAAGGTTCTGAAAAACTGGAATCAAGTACAAGACTAAAGTTCCTTATCGGGGACCTTTGGGAGTCAGTCCTCCTCTTTCTGGCTGAAGAGGCTGGACACGAGGTTACGCAGAAACAGGCCGAGGTAAAGTTAAATGGTGTTGTGGGTCATATTGATGCTGTCATTGATGGCGTTATTGTCGACGTAAAGTCAGCCAGTTCTAGGAGTTTCGACAAGTTCAAGACCGGATCGCTCAGAGAGGACGATGGCTTCGGGTACATGGAGCAGCTTTCCGGGTACAGCGTAGGATTGGGCGGTCTTGATGGAGCATTCTTTGCGGGTGACAAGACGCTGGGGCATCTCGCCCTAATGCCTGTGTCCAAGGATGAAATGGCCAACATTAATCCTATTAGTCGTATTGATTATCTACGCGAGGCTATTAATAGTCCTGAGCCTCCTGAGCGCTGTTACGGGCCCAAGGAGGAGGGCAGCACCAACAAGGGTAACTTCAGCCCCAACGGCAACCTAAGCCTTTCAGTCGGCTGCTCTTACTGTGAATTTAAGCATACCTGCTGGGCCGATGCAAATGGTGGTCTCGGTCTTCGCACTTTTGTCTATTCGACCGGGCCAAAGTACTTTGTACACGTCCAATCTGAGCCAAAAGTAATGGAAGTTTTTCCCACTAAAAACTAATAAGAACAATAAAAAAGGAGTTATTGATTTGACAAAGAATATTGTAGATTTCCCCGGCATGGTTGATGAAGCCCCTCAAGAGCCTGATCACTTTGTCTATGAAATGAAGATTATGATGCCGGACGGTTCAGTCGAGACGGTTCAAGTTGAGGGCTATCTTGTAGTCACCGGAGCATTCATCGGTATCTGTCACGGGCCTTATGGTAAGTCAGAATTTAAATTCATTGCGCCCATGGAAAGAGCCATCTACTCCAACTGTCTAGGTCCTGTGAAGTACACTGGGAAACTCCAGAGCTAAAGTTTTGGCGGGACCAAGAAATCAGTTTGAACGTTCCATTGATGCTCAACTCCGGCGATTTAAAGCCGGGGCTGAGTACGAGAGGAGCCGAATTCCGTATCACATTGACGCATTTTACATCCCCGACTGGGTGCTTAGAAATGGTGTCATTATTGAAGCAAAAGGGTACATAGACAAAGAGACCAAGAGAAAGATGTTAGCCGTCAAGAAATGTAATCCCGATCTTGACATAAGATTCATCTTTTACGACGCCCATAAAAAGATTAGCGGGACAAAGCAGACCCACGCTGAATGGGCGGAGAAGAATGGGTTTCCATGGTCTCACGAAGTTGTGCCGGAGGAGTGGACTAAATGAACTATTTTACACCCGTATATGCCATCAGAGATGGGGATGGTATTTTCATCGCCCTGTTCATGGACGAGCAACTGGCCTATGAAGTCGCGGATGAGTACCTCCTTGAGGTTGAAGAGCATCTTATGCCAACTGACAGTAATCAGCCTTGGTTTATGTAAGAAGTAGACATGAAAGACAAGAATTTGAATAAGAAAATCCTGTCCCTGGACATTGAGACTAGGCCAGCCCTCGTCTACGCTTGGAAGGCTTACGACGTTAACATCAGCTATGATCAGATTGTGGACCCAGGTGGCATCATTTGCTTTGCAGCCAAATGGGTGGGACAAAAAGGTTCAGTCTTCTACTCTGAGTGGACACATACTCGTCTAGAGATGCTTACCGCTGCGAGAGATTTACTAGACGAGGCTGATGCGGTCTTGACTTATCATGGAACTGGGTTTGACCTGCCCAAGCTCAACGGGGAGTTCGCTCAAGCTGGTATTAAGCCTGCTGGGCCTGTGACCCATATTGATGTACTCAAGACTATTAAAAAGTTCGGTCTGTACATGAATAAGCTGGCTTTTGTCGGGCCTTTGTTCGGTGTCGGTGAGAAGGTTAAGCATGAGGGCTTTGGTCTGTGGCTCCGTGTCATGTCTGGTGATGAAAAGGCCAGAGCTAAGATGCGCAAGTACAACATTCAAGACGTAGTTCTCTTGGAGAAGCTTTATGAGAGGGTCAAGCCTTTCATCGTTAACCATCCGCACCTAGGGTCAGATAGGTCTGAATGTGGTAACTGTGGCTCTAAGAATACACAGCACAGAGGCTTTAGTCGTACTAAGTACTTTAAGACTCAACGACTTCAATGCAACGACTGCGGGGCTTGGTCTACGGGTACTCGGGAAAAGATTAAGGAGGCCCCTAATGGCGTTACTATCCTCTGAGGACATTATCCGTCTTCAGGAGAGTTTTGATGTGTACGATTTGGTCGAGATGCTGGGTCTTACCGCGGATGATCTGATTGACGCCTTTGATTTTAAAATTGTAGAAAATGAGGAAATCCTTGAAAGAATTGGTGGATAATTCGGAAGAATGGGGTAGACAACTCATTCAAAGTATCAAGTCCGTCAGAGGCGTTAAGGGTGATACGGGCAAGCCTCCAATCTTTCAGGGGGTCTTGAACCTTTTCCCTAATGCCGTTGAAGCTGTGGCTGATGTAAGCGCCTTCGGGGCTAAAAAGTACAGCTGGAACAATTGGAAGAATGTTGATGATGGCGTAAATCGCTACACAGACGCCATGATCAGACATCTTCTGAAGGAGTCCAAAGGGGAGCTTCTGGATGCTGAGACTAACCTCCTACACGCCTGTAGCGTGGCCTGGAATGCTCTTGCCAGACTTGAACTCATGTTGATTGAATATGACAGACAAAAAGGCTCTTAATAAGAGAGCAATCAAAGTCCTAGAAGACGTCATCGCCAACCTGACCGTACTACTATATGAATTGAAAAATCCAGAGAGAAAACTAAATGACTAATACTTGGACTCAATCAGGCATCTCACAATGGGCGGAGAAGACCTTTGGAACCCCTGACAACCCTTTCAGTCTTATTGACAGGGCTAACAGGGAATTCACAGAGTTGTGGGAACTGACGCACTATACTAATCACTATGACAATGAGACCTACAACTCCCTAAGAGACCCTGAGGCGGTTTCAAAGGCGGATGTTCTTGAGGAGATTGCAGACGTAGTCGTCATCTTGAGTCAAGTAGCCCATCTTCTCGGAGGTGATCTCCAAGATGAGATTGCCAAAAAGATGATTAAGAACGTAAACCGTAAGTGGGTCATTACGGCCAATGGGCAAGGACAGCATGTCTAAAGTTATAATGGTCGACCCACCTGAGGGCTGGAGATATGGTTTTCCAGCTCCCAGGGACCACTCTATAAGTTATGAAGAGCAACTAAGGGCGCATAACTACCCTGAGCGTGATATCGAATTAGCGTTGAAATATTCAAGATATTGGGAAAGTGATGGCGGGGATTAACCGTTTCGACGGCAAGGACAAACGCAGGGCAAGACTACGGAATCATATTGCACGCGATCTATCATCAAGTAAATATCATCAACGTGTAGTACCGGATGGTCGAAGACGCAGACAGATTACCGAAGACGATGATGTTTTTTATGAAGATGTAAGGTATGACGAAGATCATGAGCAATAACCGGCCAAATATCCTCACCCCTGGACTGGGCTTTAAGCCTTTCAAGTACCCCTGGGCCTACGATAGATGGACGACACAACAACGCATCCACTGGCTCCCAGAAGAAGTGCCACTGGCTGAGGATGTAAAAGACTGGGCTGTAAATCTCAATGACTCTGAGCGTAATCTACTGACACATATCTTTAGGTTTTTCACACAGTCGGACATTGAAGTCCAAGACAACTATATGACTAGGCTAGGGCAGTTGACATGGCCGACAGAAGTGAAAATGATGCTAGCCTCCTTCGCAAACATGGAGTGTTTTGACGATCAAAGCGAGCTATTGACTGCTCAGGGCTGGAAAAATGTTGCAGACATAACGGATAAAGATATCATCGCCCAATATGATATTCCGTCAAAACAAATCTCTTTTGTTTTGCCCAAAAAGGTCGTGAGCTATGCCTACAAAGGTGTAATGCATCACTATGATGGGTTGACGACAGATATTTGTGTGACCCCTAACCATGAGCTTATTGCTACACGCCATAATGGTTCTGTAATCAAATCTAAATCATTAGAGAGAATTCTGGGCAGAAATTACACATATCCAGCGAGTGGTGGTACGTATTACGGTAAACAGGATGTATCGACACTTGATAGCCTGCTTGTGGCAATTCAGGCAGATGGTTGTCTACGGGGCATGTGCCCTAGTGCAGGTGAATGGCGTACGGTAGATTTTATTCTGCATAAGACTAGGAAAATTGAGCGCCTCACTAAGCTTTTGGAGGACCTCGGCGTTAAGTACTCCTTGAAACGGGAAGCCACAGGAAGAGTTCATATCACATTTAATATGCCTGATGGCGTAGATATCTCGTCTATTAAGGATTTTGGATTTATTGAAATATCTAAAATCTCTTCGAGATATGCCATCTCACTGTTACACGAAATTATTTTCTGGGACGGCACGGTGAATAAGATAACCGGTCAGAGATCATACTATACGACTAGAAAAGCAGCAGCAGATATTGTCCAGGCTATAGTGACACTGACGGGGCAAAGCATGGCCACCATAGGCATAAATCGCAATATAGGCGCAACTGTAAAATTACCGCAAGGATGTGATTATGTATTAGAGAAACCCTGTTACGTTGTCTCTATAACTGATCGACGGACTGAAAAGACTTATCCCCATAAAAAAGATATCCAATACGATGGGCGCGTTTATTGTGTAAGTGTAGAGACAGAGAATCTAGTATCACGCAGAAACGGAAAAGTAGCATTTACCGGAAATACGATCCATATCGACGCCTACAGCAAGCTGATCGAGACAATTGGGATGCCAGAGGCCACGTACAGTCAGTTTATGGAGTACGAGGAGCTGAAGCAAAAGCACGACTTGTACGCCACATTCGCTGTAGACTCACCGGAGAATATTGCGAAAACGCTTGCGATGTTTGGGGGGTTTGCTGAAGGGGTTCAGCTTTTTAGCAGTTTCGCCATTCTGATGAACTTTCCGAGATTTAACAAAATGAAGGGGATGGGTCAAATTGTCAGCTGGTCCGTTAGGGACGAATCACTTCATTGCGATGGGATTACTGATATTTTTCGTACTTATTGCAATGAGACTGGCATTCTATCCAGAGGATTAAAGGCTGAGATTTATGATATGGCTGAGCTTGTCGTAAGCCAAGAGGATAAGTTCATTGATCTGGCATTTGAAGCGGGGCCAATTGAAGGCCTAAGTCCAGATGAGATGAAGACCTATCTGAGATTTATGACTGACTATAGGCTGAGAGGCCTAGGTCTTAAGCCAATCTTTAAGTCTGGTAGAAAGCACCCATTGCCGTGGCTAACGCCTCTGTTGTCCGGGCCGGAGCACGCCAACTTTTTCGAGGCTAGGGCTACTGAATATAGCAAGGCTGCCACTCGCGGAGAATGGTCAGATGTATGGAAGGGGTTTGATGTTAACTGACTTTGGAATTGCCACTCTAGCAGACAGGTATTATTGGAAAGATGAAACAACTCCTGATGAACTCTTTGCAAGAGTGGCTGGGGCTTACTCTTCTAACCGTGAACATCGTCTTCGTATGCTGGATTATATGCAGCGCCTTTGGTTTTTGCCCGCGACCCCCATCCTTTCTAACGGCGGTACTGATCGCGGGTTGCCTATCAGCTGTTTTCTCAACGCTGTACCGGATTCTATGGAAGGTATTAAAGATACGTGGGTAGAGAACATTGAACTCTCAAAGCTCGGAGGTGGCCTTGGGACTTATTGGGGCGGAGTTCGCGCTATTGGAGAAAAGGTTAGTGGATCAGGGTCTACTTCAGGCATTATCCCATTCATCAAGGTGCAGGATAGTCTCAGCTTGGCAATCAGCCAGGGTAGTCTGCGAAGAGGAAGCGCGTCGGTCTACCTAGATGTCAGCCATCCTGAAATTGAAGAATTTTTGGAGATGCGAAAGCCGACCGGAGACATCAACCGAAGGTCTTTGAACCTTCATCATGGCATCAACATAAGCGATGATTTCATGAGAGCAGTCAAATCTGGGTCGAAGTGGCCTCTTACGAGCCCTAAGACGGGTAGGATGATTCGTAAAGTCAGTGCTAGGCAACTTTGGCAACGTATGCTTGAACTTAGACTTGAAACTGGTGAGCCGTACCTCAACTTCATTGATACTGTTAACCGCGCCTTACCACAGGCTCAGGAGGACTTAGGTTTACGTGTCAGACAATCAAATCTCTGTACTGAAATTACTCTCCCAACTGATGCCGACCGTACCGCTGTTTGTTGCCTGGGAAGCCTCAACCTTGATAAATGGGACGAGTATCAAGAGTCGCTTGATCAGGTTGTTCGTGATGTCTGTGAGTTTCTTGACAACGTGCTTACTGATTTTGCTGAGCGAACCACTGTTGAAAGGGCTCGGTATTCCGTAAATCGAGAAAGAGCTATCGGTCTCGGTGTCATGGGTTGGCACTCTTTTCTGCAACAGAAGATGATTCCATTTGAAGGGGTCATGGCGAAGGTATGGAATGTCAGAATCTTTAACAAACTTAGAGCAGCAGCGGACAGAGCTTCTAGAGAGCTTGCAGCTGAACGGGGCTCTTGTCCTGATGTCCCGGGTGAACGATTTAGTCATAAGCTGGCAGTCGCTCCAACAGCTAATATCAGTATTATCTGCGGAGGAGTTAGCGCAGGTATTGAACCAATTCCCGCAAATATCTACACGCATAAGACGCTCTCTGGCTCGTTCGTCATTCGAAATCCGAAACTTGAACACATTATCGGAACAGATGATGAGGTGTGGGAATCGATTCTAAAGCATGATGGATCAATTCAGCACCTAGACATCACCCAAGACGTCAAGGATGTGTTCAAGACGGCCTTTGAAATTGATCAGCGATGGATTATTGAACATGCAGCTGACAGAACCCCGTTCATCTGTCAAAGCCAGAGCGTAAACTTATTCCTTCCTGCGGACATTCATAAGCAGGACTTACATGCCCTCCACTGGTCTGCCTGGGAGAAAGGTATGAAGTCCCTGTACTATGTCAGAAGTAAGTCAATACAAAGGGCGACAAATACCGTTCAGAAGATTGAAGACCCAGTTTATGATACGGAAGAATGTCTGAGCTGTCAATAGACAAAAGAAAAGGCCTCTAGGAGTCACATCCTAGAGGCCTTTTTAGTGTTTTATTACTTCTTCTTTTTGTTGTAAGCAGCCAGTTCTTTTTTATCAAGCTTTTTGTCCATACTCGATTTTTCCCACTGCTTCATAGTCATGGGTTTCTTAGCCATGTTTATTTCCTATTCTTCTTTCGTCTTGATTCCGACAGAGCGATGGCGACCGCTTGTTTCTGAGGCTTGCCCGCTTTAATTTCAGTCTTGATGTTCTGGCTGATGACCTTAGGCGATTTACCCTTATGGAGTGGCATCTTTTAGCCCCACCGCCCAGTCATGCACCGCAACCAATCTTGCCGTATTAGTGGCACAAATCTTGGCATCTTCTAGTTTGATTGTAAGAAACTGGGAATCTCCACTGGGTCCAGTGCCGCCTTCGGTGGAATCGTCTGGTTTACTATTACTGGATTGCTCGGGGCTACTCGGAATGTGGGTGGCGCTGTAGCGCATGAGACTAGCATTGTACTTAGTAAGCAGAGTTGAATAGTTCTGAACAGCTGCATTAGCTTTGGCCTGATTGTCCTTCTGGAGTTTAATCTTCTCATCCTGCGCTAATTTATCAGCAGCGGCTTGAGCATCCTTTACACTAGTAATTTCCGATTGAAGAGCTAACTTCTCAGCGGTTACAGCCTTATGCTCCTTATACCAACCGCACGCAGTCAAACCTTGCAGCAGCATAATAAGGATTACAACGTAGATTTTCCAATATTTAGTCAGACTAGACCAAATGGCTGGAAAAACTTTGCTAAGTACGAATTGTACGATAAATGGCATTTTGTCTTATTTATCCATGCGGCTTAGTAAAGAACTGATTGAGGTTCGAGAATAGACCCACGACTGCTGATGTAATTAACAGGGAGACAAACCAGAGGGCCCCGACACCTTTCGATTTGAGATGTAGGAGTTCATCGAGTTTACTTTTAATTTCATCCAAATCCTGTTTAGCCTGGACCCACTCCGTCTCAAGGACACTAATACGCTCAAGAGTGGTGTGGTCGTTAACCATGGGTGTTGTCTCCAGTATGATGGTCTAAAACATTGATAATATCAGATGGGGATGAAGCCCCTTGGTCCCACCACTTACCGAATGGATCGGCGGGAGCCATACCAAGAACTAGGGCAATTGCAGTGGTGCAGTCAAGAGCCTCGAATTCAGCCACACCCATTAGAAATGTAGACCAATCGCCAGCATTAAGGCCCTTACTCAGTACGGATTGTGACGCCCTGATTACGAGACACTGACCGATAATAAATACAGCTGAACCCATAATACGGCCAGGGGACCAACTTTTACCGTCTGGACCTGTAAGAACACTTTTAATGACTCGACCGGCCACACCAATCGAATGCATGATACAGTTTTTAAGTCTCTGAAGCATTCTGTTGGCCTTGAGCAATTAGATGTTCCTGTATAAGCTCAGATTGAAACCTATTGATGGTGTCCCTGTCCTGTATTACACTCAGCGTATTATTCTGAGCGGAATACTTAGGGCCCCCGGGTTTACCACTAATCACAAAGGTTCCTTCACCACTAGTCGACCAGTTTGTTGAACCTTCACTGGCCACTCTACCATCAGCGACAAACCCTTTAGTATGGCTGATCTGATGAGTGGCGCTCTGCCCTATGACAAAATGAGTCCCGAAGCTGGCTAACTTTTGTCTGTCAGCGTCCAGAAGTCTTTTCTCATGTACACCCCCAGCTTGACTCTTGTCCAATGTGATTAGCATTGTGACATTTGGGTCCAAAGCCTTGGCCATAAGAATGTCATTCAGCTCATCGTCATCATAGCCGAACATATTCAAATAGAGGCTTGTCGTAACTCTGCTGAGAATATGCTTTAGAATACTATGGACGTCGTCTCTACCGACAAAGAAGAGCTTAAAGTCCAGACTTGCATCCGGAGCATAAGCCTTCTCTGAAGTGTACGATGATAGATCAGCTAAAGTAAAGTTTTGGAGTGTTTGGGTCGGATCGTCAATACTATTACAGACGGGCATTATTCCTCGGTCCAGTAGACCGTCACATCAACGTAAGCCCCAGTTGCGCTCCCGATGCTGAATTGGATATTCAGGAATTGGGATGTACCTCTAAGAACAAACTCTTGAGTGTTAGGGGCGGGTAACCATAGGTAAGGCGTAACCACTACGGACGAGGACGCCTGAGGAAACACATTTACTTCAAAAGTGGTTCCCGAGTTTACAGTACCACTGGCAAATTGAAGAGGCGTAGCCGTCGCTGTAGCGTTGGCGCTGTCCATCGCCACAATGGAGGGTGATGCAGAGGAGCCTGTAGCCGTTGCTGTGGTGCGGACAAGGTACACAACGGATGCGCCCGTCCCTGTAGTCCCGTAGGCTGTGGCGACAATCTTAGTAATTCGGACTGTCTTAGTTGCGGAACCTTGTAACTGAACGACGGGTGTACCAGAAGATGCGACAAGACCTTGAATGGCCATCGCATAGCTGGCCTTCAGCCCTTCAGTATTTACACTAATGGCCGCTCCGCTGACATTTTGAACGGAAAGGCTCCCATTAGCATTGGGGGCTAGGGCGTGGGATGGGGCATTAGGGTCGGCGAGATATGTGCCCGGTCTTAGAACGGCATTAGTGCTCAATGGTCAAAACTCCAAGTTAAGATTAAATTCATATTAGTGGCCAATGACCATCCAATTTGTTCCGTAGTACATAAAGGTAATCGAAGCAAATGGTGTATTATATGAAGGATCGGTCACACCATCAACAACAGCACTGAAAGTCATAGGATACGTTCCAGCCGTCCCCTGCCCGTCTTTCATAGTAAAAGTAAAGCCCTGCGGAGGTATAACACCAGTGGGCGGAACAACAGCAGCGGAAGTTGTGGTCATTAGTAGGGCGACCACATCCTCAGTATAGGTTAATTGGTAGTTGGCATTAGTCGCTGTTGCGACCTTCTTGTCCTTCTTACCAACTTGAGAGCCAGTTGCACCGACGCCATTCCAATAAGTGTCTCTTTCAGAAATGAACTGACCAACAATGCCTTGGTAGCAATACGAGGGTGTCGCAGCACTGCCATTCTGACCGCCAAGGGTATTACCCACGCATGAAATACCGACAGCATGAGTACCACCCCAAATAGCAGAGCAGTAGTTCACGTCTCCACCTGGGGATGTATTTCTGACGTTATAACTCGTGATGGAGTTACCAGTAATTGAGCCTCCAGTGGCATTGTAGATGGTGCAGAAGGCCCCTATAAGAGCTTCTACAGTGTTCCCGGAGATTACAAAGTTAGCAACGGCTGGGGATACTGAGCTACCACCTGCGGAGTTTACAAATGAAATCCCCTGATAAGACAGAAACTCACCATTGAAATGGTTATTACTGATTGTAAGTCCGTTTAAAATTGACCCGTCATACACAGAAGCCAGCTGAATAATAGCGCTATGAAGGCCAGCCCCATCGAAGAAATTGTTTACAATCCTCCATTCAGCATTTGTGGTCCCGTTGCCAAAAGTGGCGACAATACAGTTGGAGGATGATCCACCCATATAGTTGCCATCGATCAGTAGGTCTTCACACTGGTTTACACTGATTGCTGACTGAGAGCCGATGTTGTTAGCGATAGTTACAGTCGTAGAGCCGTCTGAAGCAGTCCAGGTTGTGGACCTCGCAGCTGACCCTTCTCCTGCAAATGCGCATCGAGTAATGCGACCTTCTTGGCAATAGCTTGACGCTCCGATGCTAATGGATGTTACACCCTCTTGCATCGCAGAGTAGACTGGGTCCCAAACACCCTGCATTCTGGTGTTATCAATTAGAAAACTCGCAGACTGTTCGACACGAATACCATAGGGCATCCGCCACATCCAGCAGTTATCGATGGTAAAGCCTTGCCCGCTGTTTACATAGACATGGGCACCGGATGTTGCTAGATTTTGTAGGCTAGTGTCGGTTGTCGCTGGTAGATATGAATGATAAAACCAAATCCCAGAGATACGACCAGCACCAATATTAGCACAGTAAATCGTATTACCGTAGTCTGTGAATCTGCGGAAAATAGTAGAATTAGGCCCAGCCCCGATAAGCCACATATTAGCTGGCATATTGAGTGTGGCGGAAAGTAGGTATGTGCCAGTGGGGCACTCCACGGTCCCGCCTGATCCCGCAGCAGTCATAGCTGCCTGAATGGCAGATGTTGAATCGGATACACCAGTCGGGTCTGCACCATAGTCCAGGATATTGTAGGCGAACTCATGCGTGACACCGCCGCTAAGGGTCGTATTGTCCCATACAACATTGCCAGAAGAGTCTTTTACAATTTCTCTGTACGCGCCGCTCCCCCAGATTACAGCGGAGCCTAGGGCGTCCAGTGTAATAGGGTTAGTATTTGCAGTCGTTCCTGTTGAATCTTGATACGTAGTCTTAGGCGTCAATGTACCTGGAATATAGGTTCCAACTGTCCCGCCAACGATAGGCTGCCCATTACCGTTAATGAACTGCTGTCTGGCATTTGGCAGAAGTGTTACTGATGTGGCCAATTACTGGTTTCCTTGTGCTCTAAACATGTTTGATGCGGCGGTATTAGCCAAAGGAACCGCAATGGTATTATTCATGCTTGGTGCGTAAGATGCGGAACCCCCCTGTAATAGTCTATTTACAAAGTAAGGATTACTATCCATCGCCTCGGCAATTGGAGTGCTTAGAACATGTTTACCAACAGCCAGCGCCCCAGAGCCTGCAAGAACTCCAGCGGCTGCCAGAGGATTATGCATTAAAAGAGATGCGCCTGCACCGCCTGCTGTGGCCCCACCTAGTTTAAGCGCGGGAAGTATCCAAGAATTGCCACCAGAAGATTTATGATTCATAAATAGATTATCAATATTACTAATATTGCTTAAATCATTTGGGTATATATTCCGGCTAGGAAAATTGGAGTCTACTGAACTCTTTAGATCAGGAATAGACACTTTACCGTCAGGTCCGACGTAGGGTTCTACGGCCTTAAACATCCGATATTGAGTTCTAGCCTGACTCATTGCATCTGCATCACCGGGTAAGGCTTCAGCATCGAAGGCTGAGTCCAATATTCTACGCATCTTTTGAGCAGGTACGCTAATATTCGTATTTTGGTTTTTAGTCGCTAGGTCTAAAGGCCCATTATGCGTAATTAAGTCCTTATACGCAGACCCTGAGAGCTGGCCCCCCTTAGTTACATTTGACCTTACATTACCAATTTGTGCGTTAAGTTGGCGCAGTTCATCGGCGGAAAGGCCTCCGTTAGCCTTGGCCTCTGTGACGACTCCGGTTAAATTATCCATTAAATCGGGAATATTAGTAATTCTATTTCTTTCAGCGATTGTATTCATAGTTCCGCCGATACGCTTTGAAGTACTTTGGAGTGCTTGAGGCGTTAGAGTATCAGTATCCTCTCCGAAAGTATTAGCGATATTCCTCATACGCATTGTAGACTGTCTTGCCACATTAGCAGCAGTGTCCGACCCAGGTGTTGCAGCCAAGTTTGCAAATGTAGACCCGGCCCCCTTAGGGTCGACAGCCCCTAGAATCTGTGATCCAGTGAGATCATAATTGAACTTATTTTTAGCCATATTAGCCATATCCGCAATGTATTGATTTACACGAGGATAAAAGTTATTGGCTACAGAGGACCCAAGAGTATGTAATGAGGGGTTCATTACACCCCCGATGAGAGTGCCTTCTCCAACTTGATTTAGAAATGGATTATCAGATTGTCCGGCTGTCATAGCATTGGTAGCTGCACCCTGGATCATACCATTCACAGCCTGAGAGCCTAATTGAGTTAGCTTACTGCCTTTAGCAGCTCCGGCCAGATATTCTCCCGCCGTACCTAGAGCTGCTCCGACAGGCGCAAGAACTTCCCCCCCTAGAGCTAGGGCAGGGATTATAGTCTGTAGATTTCCAACCGCTTGGGCCAACCCCGCTTCTCTTGGGTGTTCTTTTGTGTAGGCTTCCTGCTGGTCCTTATAGTAGTCCAAGGCTTGGCCAAAATAATTACCAAGTTCTGGGTTAAAAGGGTTCCCGCCTGTAGCTTTTAAGGCCTGAACCCCGGCCATAAGACGGTTTCCACCGCCCAATAGGGCACCATTGGCATAACTAGTAAATCCATTGTAGTCAATAGGAACTTGATGGAGTCCGCCCGCCTTGTCGATCCAGTAGTCACCGGGTTTCTGAGGTTGTTCGTCACCACTCGACACGTACAGGGGCATACCTCTATAGGTCGATCCACCAGTTTTAGGATCAGTAGCTAGACCGTCAGTTTCTTTCTGCAGCCTACGCGCAGTCTGGGCTTGATAGTCAGGTAAAGGCGCACCAGTAACGGAATTAGTCACATCAGGGTCAGACCCGGGCGCACCCCCATTGAATCCCAGTGTGTCTAGAGCACTAGGGGCGGATGCCGAATTAGAAGGAATTGTATAAAACTGATTTTTACCAATCGGTGTAGGAGTCTGACCGTTAGACCAATCTGGAACGGGTCTATTTTTTGCAGCCTGCGCAGATGGGCTGTAGAAATGTGTATACGGTAAAGGCTGTACAGCGCCTGTTTGTAGGTCTCCTATGAGACTCAGGGCGCGATTATACGCAGGAGAACCTACGGGAAAGTTCTTCTGGGTCTTAGCCCTTGCATCTGGGTCTTGCCAACCTTCATATCCCTGGGCAGGATCAGAGACAATATGAGAATAGTCCGTCTTTAATGCAGAGGCCCTGTTAGCAATCGTAGAAGCTACCGCTAATTGACCCTTTGGGTCATCTCCCGCTTCCCCTAGAAGTGTCCATGCCACAGGATCACCTTGCTGAGTGGGCGAGGCGGTATTTACTTGATTGTCTCCGAAACCTAAGTCATCTAAGACGCTATTCGGCATTAGGCAACCATCCTTGTTGTTTGGCTAGATTTTTACGAGATTCCCACTGAGTCCTTTGGGCTGGTGTCCAGTCCTTCTGCATCTCTTGAATCTCTTGAGGTGTCATGTATTGTGATTGGAAAATAGTGGGGGGCACCTTTGACGGGAATTCCATTCTAAAGTTTCCATAGGTTCCTTCGCCATGAGAGGCTTTTTGCTGTGCCCATACTTTCCCCTGAGCGGAGATGGCATCCACATTCCCTTCAAGTATGCCTAGGACCTTTTTGATACCAGCCTCGGTCATCCCGCTAGTTGGAATCGCCGCTGAGGCGATCTGACGGCCAGTGTCCGTCTCATTCATGCCAAGCATAGACGCTTGTTGTCTGAGAAGGGTTGGTACAATCTTATTGAAGGTTTCAGAAGCACTCGTTTTTACATCATTAGGGTCAAAACCTTTGATGTGATATTCAGACGCTAACTGACCAACTTGTTTCCAGAAATCACTGTTAGGGCCAGTTTGGAATTGCCCCACTGAAGATCGCATCTGCTCAATAAGTTGCTTAGTTTGCGGTGCAGCGCCAACATCAGCCTCAAAAGTTGCAATTTGTGGTCCGTATGCAGCCCCAAGAGCGGTTCTAGCAGTTGTAGTAAGAGGCCCCGCATCAATGAGAGGGAGAGTCGCCCCAGGCTTACGGCTCAAATCAGGATTTAAGTAATCACTTAGAATATGCCTACTTTTACTGCCGTCAGGATTAACTACATCAATTGGTGTGGCAAGATCAGTCGGTGTCAACTCATTATGGATAAAGGAGGATGGGCCCGCTGCATTAGCAACAGCACCAGTTACTGGATTTTTACTAACAAATTGAGTCCCCTGCCCAGTAGAGACACCTGTAATATCTGGGGCTACAGCTTGGCGTGCAATATCACCACCAGCCCCGCTTAGAGCTGCTGATTGGATAATCCCATCAAAATCCGGGCTATTCACAATATTATTGAATACTTCAGGAGATAGAAGGTTGTTCTGAACCCCGACACTAAGTTGCGACACAGCGTTCCGTTTATTCTCTAAAGCAGCTGCGGCGGGATCAGGATTCTTGGACATAACGCCAGCAGTTGCAAGAATTTTACGAGCATTGTCCGTTTGAGTCCCGGCGATACCGAGTTGAGCGCCCTGATTCGAAAGATTCTTACCTTGTAGCTCCGCAACGCCTTGCCACGCCTCTTGAGCATAAGGCGCAGTTCTTTGATCGGACTGGAGAAGCGCTCCGAACTTGTTCAGATCAGGGCGACCATCAGGTCCGACGGACTGCTCCAAGTACTGGCCAGCAAGAGCCTTCGCCTGAAACATCTTATTTTGATTGAGAGAGTTCTGTAGGTTAGCGAATCCGCCCAGCATTTGTGACGGATTGAACTGATTACCCGTGTCAGAAGCGGCTACGTCAGTAGTACGCGCAGCAATGTTGTCAGTGTCAAAACCTGCCATTACTGTTGAGCCCCTTGCATTGTCTGTTCTTGAGGTGCCCCGAAAGCATTATGGAAATGGTTCCGGAATGTTGCAGTGGCCAGCAGATATTGGCCAAGCATCTTTCGGATGCCATCCTCATCATCAGGGAGATTAGCTAATTCACCAATGAGTTGCTGCTTTGACTCCGGTGTCGGATATGCACCATGAGCGATCATTGTGGATGCTTCGTCAAAGACTTGTTTCTTAGTCAATTCGCCTTTTGGAAGACTGACTAATTTAATAAGTCCATCCATAACGGCGTCAAGAGCCTTGTGACCATTACCAATCTCATCTTGAGTCGGCTGGTACGCGGGCTGTTGTTGCTGTGACATCGGCTGTTGTTGTTGGAGTGGAAATGACATTCCTATTAACCTCCGACCGTTAAGCTAGGGGGGGCATACATATTACTACCGGCACTCATATTGGACGGTACGGTAAAGTTAGTCGATAGGGCGGGATTTGAGTAAATATTCCCAGAACTGTTATTACTATTTCCGCCGAAGAAATTGTTATATAGATAGGCGTTCGAAAGGCTACTTAACCCAGAGGTGGCAGCTTTAGCGGCCCCAATAGTCCCAGCGGCTCCAGCATTTGCAGCACCCACTAGGCCAGAAGCACCAGCATTTGCAGCACCGACAGC
>Ga0208871_1000285_pt1 | contig 17491 bp, 44 predicted proteins | sample CryBogCBE19Jun07_FD_184592 | JGI IMG/M metagenome (GOLD analysis project Ga0208871, IMG submission 184592) | Freshwater microbial communities from Crystal Bog, Wisconsin, USA - CBE19Jun07 (SPAdes) | ecosystem: Environmental > Aquatic > Freshwater > Bog lake | place: Crystal Bog, Wisconsin, USA...
TCCTGCTCGTATAACATTTCAATTAAATCCCAAAAAACACTTTTACCGACATGGCCTAACCTCATTAAAACCTTTTGCAACTTAGGGTCATTCCTCGCATTGTAGTCGTGACTGAAATAGAATGTTTCTTTAGCCATATTAATAATGCTTTATTGAATTAAACGGGGTTGTGAAATGTTCTTCTTTTAGGGAACATTTTTTGTTAAATAAACCACTATCGACATGGGTTTTATAAAAGTTAATTAATACCCTTTCTGTAATTCCGGCAAAAATTTTGCTATGAAAATCATAAAGAATTTCAACCTTTAACTTTTCACCACGTATAAACGTGTGGTAAAAAATATTACTGTCTGGCCTTAACATTTTTGTATCTATTAAATGTCCAGACATTCTATCTGATAACTTTTTCTTTGTGCAACCTATATAAATAATTTTACCGTCATAATCTTTTATGCAATAAACTTTATAAGGTTTAAAATAAGTGCAATCTTGCACATCAAAATAATCTGTCATTGTATTTTTGGGGGCTGTCATATAAAATTGTTTTACAAAATAAAACTGTATAGTGCCAACAATATCAGGCTACCTGTGTGGTAGGTAATTGTACGTGCTTTAATAATTCTCTTAATTCCGCTTCTTTTTTCAGCGATAGGTTGCGTTCGCCCCTCATAACCATTGAAAAAAACTGAGGGTGTATGTCAAGTTGTTCAGCTAAAAACTTTTGTTTGTAGCCACTTAACCTAACTTTTTCTTTTATGATACCGTTCATACCCCAAATCTAAAAGATATATTTTTAATAAACAAGTATTATTTTAAATTAAATAAAAAAGCCCCGGAAACAGTCACGAACCGGGGCTACCAAAATGAAAACACACTAAAACTGATGAGAAGAAATTAACCGTTGTAAATGTAGAAATTATTTTGTATATTTAATCAATGTTCTTTGAAATTTATTTGAATTTAAAGTCAATTTGTTCGTCAGGCAACGGAAGGTAGATGTCAAAATCCATAGCCCACAGCCTAATTTGTTCGGTAAACTCCATCATTTCAACTGTTGATAGTGCCGAAGTATCCTGTACGTAAGTTAAAACTTCACCAGTTTTGGGGTTCACAACAGGGTCTCCATCTTTATCAAGCACGTCACGGGTTAAAAATAGGCGTTTTAAGACACTTTTAACTGTTTCTAAGGTATTACCACTCTCTGATGCTATTATGCCCATATAGGCGTGAGCAAGGTTATTCTGAGGCAAACTACGAGCCTTTCTACGGGTTTTAATCGCGATCGTTACCTTCTCACCGTGTCTAAACCTTTCAGCAATAGATAAATCAACATAAACAGGGTTAATAAATGATATGTAACCATTTGTTCTACCATTTTCTGTTACGTGGTGTTTTATTATTGCGTCAAAGTTTGAGGTCATTTTAAAAGTTTTCTTATAGTCTCCTTGTAATCATTTGATGCTTGCCATACATTAGAATAATTGTTTTTGCTGCAAAAATCAAGAAAACTGTTAATCTGTGTAAAATCAATAAATATGTTATTTTCGTTAGGTGTTTCCCAAATTTCATAAGGGTCTTGATAAGAACCGCCCATCCTATCTTGTGGATAAACCATTGTTATGCGTTTACACGACTCGCAATAAACGGGGTAAGTCCACGGAGAACCCTTTAATGGTTTAAATTTTTTTTTATCACAGCAAACAACCGTCATGTTATTAAAATCATCACCTTTATCAACCAAAGCAAGGTTGTTTTCAAGTATATATGGTGTAATTTCGGTCAGTTTTATTATTTCTTCTGTGTTCATACCCTGCTCGCTAAAGTTAAAGTGTAATCCGGTTTCTTATAGTACATACAAATAATCTCATATATTTTATCTCTTGTAAGTCCATAGTCCCTTGAAAGGTCTGTTATATGCCTTTCATTAGCTACGTAATCCTCAATGATATGTGCCTTTATTTGTTTGCTTGTTACCTGTACACACGGTCTATCAAACCATTCGTACTTTTCTTGGGTGGTTAGTGTTTCTTCGGTCATTTTAGTTTAAAAATTTTTCAACGATTGATGAAAGCCAAATTAAAAGTGCAATACAATTAAGAAAACTATTTTTAAAGTAAATCCACAGGAGCGGTGCAGGATTTTGATTAAACGCGCGATATCAAAATAACTCCTGCCCTTTTTGCTCCTATGCTTCTTAAATTTCTTTGTCTCATTTCATATATACTATGGCAGTAAAAAATTCATCAAATGTAACGCCATTGAACCACTCTGTACGGCCACGCCTTCTGTTGGCAAAACGTCTGTGTAAGTAGTTTTCAGCTTCCCATCTATCAAATACGGGTACTATCTCATGTGTTAAATCTAAAGGTATGGATGACTTTAAACTTTGAATACGATTAACTTCGCCTTGCGACATACCAATCTTACAAATGTTTTTTTCTTCGTGCATCAAACAGTAAACAAAGCCTGATTTTTCATTGGGATAACCAACTATAAGCCTATAATCAAAACTCATAAACCCAATCTTTTGTTTGGTAAAATCTTAAAGTTATCTACTCCCTTATTGTTAAAACTAATCTGAGCCACTATATCATCAATCCTTTTTTTTTCATGCCATTTGCTAAAGAACTTTGGGTGAACTTTAAAGGTCGCTTTGGTATCCCGTTTAATTAGTAGCCCACTCTTGCTCAATTCAGCCCATGCCTGTTTAACACTTTGGTCGGCATATACAGTTTTACCTTGCGTGATTTCAGCCACAAAGTCTATAAAGGTTTTACGGCTTTCTTTGGTATGATAAACAATATTACTATCATTCATTTCCTCGCTCAAATAATCCATTAGCGTCTTAGCGCACCGACTTAGCCCCGAAAGTAAATACAAGCAGTTGTGATACCGTTTTGTATGGCTCATAACCACAGGCTCTTGCTTTAACACAGGTAACTTCATTGGCGCACCAGCACCATCCTCATCCCATTTCCAACCCGATATATATTCTATTACTTCAACCGTTTTACTCATGCCAGTATCCTTAATTTGTAAACTACAAGTATCATATAACAAACTTACAGTATATATTTGATAATACCAAGAGTATTGTAAAAATAATTTATAGGTCACTTTAGTATATTATATGATACTGTCCAGTATTACTAAATATACCACAGACCCCTTAAACAACTGATAATCATCATGCAGATATATAGTATTGAGATACCGCGCCCTTTACATCAACGTTGTAACTCCCCATTTACTCCCTACTTTATTCCCTTAAATTTGTATAAGCACTTGCATTATTTTACTACCATAGTGGTGATGTTACCATATTGGTTATATTGGTAAAGCGTGTTATCTGTTTGTAAGGGGGTAACCCTTGAAAAAGGTTATCTGTTTGTACAGTAGGGACTCTCCCCCACTTTCAACCGGTTGACCCCTTCCAGGGTAAACTACCCGGGGTAGGTAGGGGTACACCCCCTCAAAAAAGTATTTTAAACCTGTTGTAAAGTGTATTAGCTGGCTGATCCTTTCAAAGAAAGTGGTAATAGGGTGTTAACTGTTTATCCCTTTCAGGCCCTTGTAGAAATGTAACTGATTTTAACTATTACTATATGTGGTAACACGTAGTTGCATAACTAGTATTATGTTAAGCAGAAACTAACAACTATTAGTTAAGGTTTACCATTTATTAAATGTCATTACTACGTTTATTAAATGTCAAGTTTGTTTTACATTGGTTTTAAAAGTACTTTGAGTTTCAAAGTAGAATTAGCAACCAAAAACAAGCCAAAAACTTGTATAGCACTACTAAACTTTGTTCAATAGGGGTAAACTAATTAATAACTGTATTAGATACATTTAAAAAATAAATTAATCGTTTGATTAATAGAAAATTGAGTGAAGTTTTATAGAAACGATTTAGCCGGGTTGCAAGCTATTGTAGCTTTATTTAGCCTTATAGATTATAGCTTTAAAATAGATCGTTGTTTATATGGCTTTATTTAGCCTGTAAAATGATTTGTACCTGGTATCGTGTTTGGGGAAATTGTAGAATGGTAACTGTAGAAATAATTTCCTAATTGTGTAAGATATTCCACACTTATAATTTCCCCACTTTTAAAAAAACCGTGTTTATTATATATATGATATACTTTTAATGTTTGGCATACTATTTGTATATGTTATACCGTTACGCTGTTGTAACACTTTTAAAACTTAGCAAAATGAAGGCATTCAAATTATTACTCCCTAACGGTGCGATGGTTGACCAAAACACACTGTTTATGTTTAGTGGTGTTAAAAGAAAAGTATCTAACGAATCTGAACTATGTAAGGTTATGCGTGGTATATGGCGTACAGATACCAATAGCAAATCTTTTCAAGACTGGGCTGACGAATTAAATAACGACGGCAATTTTGAGGGAACATTTACCAAATACGATGCGTTAGATAATTTAGCATCTGCATTTGTTTTGAATATAGGCAGCGAATGTATAGACATCTATAATTTCTACTTACATCATTTACCATTTAAAGAAACTGTATAAGTTCTGCTAAGTCTTAGCAGTCTGCCAGCGTGACGTTCTTAGGGACTCACGCAATTGGCAGTAAAAGACAATAACATTATGACAAAAACAAAGGGCATTAGAAACATACAACTAAGTGACGATATAGTATTGTCACTTTTAAAACAAGGCTTAGATAAAGGTTTTAAAAACTTTAAAAGCTATGCAGAACATATATTAATTGAACAAAGTAAAAAGTAACTAACAACTAATTAACACACAATTTAAAAACAGTCAAATGAAAACAAATTATGAGGTATGTGTAGGTAACGTAGGAACGATGACCTATACAAGCAAAAAATTAGCCGAGGATTGCTACACAACTTATGTAACACTAAGTAAGCAGAATATAACCAGCGCAGCCGGTGAAACCGTAACACTCTTTAAAAACGGTGAAATAATTAAAGAGCATATAGGCGACAATGTAGAAATAGATTATTAACAACTACCTAAAAAAATCATAAAATGGAAAAATTTATTATCCCCTTAGCTATCATTAATATAATATTGCTGGCTAACTTAATCGAGATCATTAAAAAAGTAAATTGGTATAAAGAAACGGAAGATTTACGTGACGTATTTAAAGCCGTTTTAAGCCACTTTCACAGTAAAGCAGTATAAACTATCAACCAAAGTATTAACGTAGCTTGTAGGGGCTGTAAATCGTTCCTACAGGTTTATAACAGTCACTAAAATGAAGACTACAAAAAACATTATACAAAGGAATTTGCCCTTAAATCAGCATTACCAATTAATCAGAACTAACTACGTGCCGTTATTAGACGGTTGCGGGACTTGTTGCGACAACTGTAATAAACTAATTGCAAATATGGCAACAGTTAAAGCGGATGACGGTAAATACTATACAATCGGTTTAGATTGCATGGAAACGTTTTTAATAAATAATGCCTTGTTAGATGGTAAATCAATACAGCATTATAACGAAGTTGTTAAAAAGTCGATCCCTAAAATCAAAGAAGTGCGGGAGTATTTAAAAGACTTCTTAGCCCGAAATTCATTTATTGATACCGTTAAAATTGAAGTTAGCTTTAATTACTTTAAATGGATAACCTTTGAATTTTTCGCTGGAGGTCGCCAAAAATGGAACGATGGTTTTAAGTTTAAAAATATGGATGTCGATATGTTACAGGCATCCTTAGACACAATCAAAACAGGCGCAAAAATAGAAATCGTAACAAAATATTAAACCAATGGGAGCGCAAACAACAACAATCATAAACGGCATAATTTGCCCTTTAGATGACATGAGATTGAACGTACTATATAACGGATTGTGGAATGAAATATTCTGGGATTTCGAGAACGATGAGTATATAATCGTAAACGGTGAAACTATCTATTTAAATATTGAAACCGTATGAAAACATATAAATTAACCTACGAGTATTTTAATACCGTATGTGAGTTTGAAACTATCTTCATTGATAAACTCATAGAGAAACTCAACACACTTAAAGAAAGTCACGAAGTAAATAAACAGTCTATAACTATTAACACTTTTGAGAAATGATACAGGCAAAAGAAATACTTGAAAACGAGGTTAAAAAATGGGGCAAAGTCTTACAATCATTCCCCAAAGGTGAAATGGGACTAACTCCAGATAGTGTAAGAAACACCCCCGAATTTAAAGAGGCAAAAAGCCAATACAATTATTGGTTTAATCAAATGAAAAAATTTAACGCTGTATTTTTTAAAACCCATAAACACGCTGGCTTTGAATATATCAACGGCAAGCGAATATCAATCTATAAACCAATAAAAGTAAAAGCATAGATGGGAGCGCAAAAAGATACAGATAGAAACTTTGTATTAAAATACCATTGTAACGCAATAGCTAAAAACGTGGGTTGTAAAAATGGCAATTACTACCACATAATAACACGCGACGGAATTAATGAGCCTATTTTGGGACGTGGTAAATCTAAGCGTAACGCATGGCGGTCAGCATTTAAAAACTTGTAAATTAATCACAAAATGAAAACCAAAAACCAAAGTAAAAAGAACGAAGCTGATTTAATCAATGAGTTAAAGATGGCGCAAAGAGTAGGCACGAAGTCCCTTTCAGAACGTGCTGAAGTGCTTACAGCACAAAGTAACTTTAAAAGTAATGGCCTCTGGGCGTGGAACGAACGCAACAGGCCGGGGAATAACAAAACTTTAAACCGTTAAAGCAATGAAACAGTTAACCAATTTCAACCCATTAAATAAAACCTTAGCAGACATTTACAATCACGCTACAATAGTGGGCGCAAAAATTCCGGTTTACCAAGCTGATGCAATAATTTTCGGTGAAACTAATGACCGGGATCGCAAACAATCTAAATGTTGTAACGCCACAATAGAGGGCGGTTGTTGTTCTGATTGTTGGACTCAAATAGATTAACGACATGGCAAAGGATTTTATGACGTTACTGGTGCAAAAACAGCAACAGAACAAACGGGAGCGCAAAGAAATTAAATACTGGAACGCTTACATGGGTGATAAACTCATTGACAGTAATAATTCAATCCGGCTATTGCGCCACAAATGGAAAACTTATAAACAAGTAATATTTAAAGCAGTAAGATAAAAACAAAATGGAAAACATCATTCAAATCATTGAGGACAAAATCGAGTCTTTGCAATCTGACATAGATTGGCGCGAAAAGAAACTAAAACAGGACAAAGCGCAAAAAGCGGATTTAGAACTGGAACTTGCAAGCCTTAAAGTAAAATTAGGCGAAGATTAAAAAGTAATTAACTATATTTCTATAAACATTTTAAAAACAAAAAAAAGTATGTCAAACAACAATGAGTTCTTGCCAACGGAATATGAAGTTCCAAAGGGCGAAAGTAGCTATCTAAAATTTCAGACAGGCGAAAACAAATTTAGAATTTTATCAAAACCAATTATCGGATGGGAAGATTGGAAAGATAATAAACCAATTCGTTTTCCAATGGACAAAAAGCCGTCAACCTCTGTTGACCCCAAAAAGCCTGTTAAACACTTTTGGGCGTTTGTAGTGTGGGATTATGCCGGAAAGCGTATTGCTATCTTAGAGGTCACTCAAAAGAGCGTACAGAACGCAATTCAGGCACTTACCAAAGATGCCGATTGGGGCAGCCCATTTGATTACGATATTAAGGTAACGAAAACGGGCAGTAACATGGAAACCGAATATACCGTTAACCCTGTACCACACAAACCTGTACACCCACAAATTACGGAACTGTACAAAAAGACACTTGTAAATTTACAGGAACTATTTACCGGCGGAGACCCGTTTGCGAAACCTGCACAAAAGGATGACTTTTTGCAAGAAATGAACGCAGACTTAGACTCTGAAGAAGTCCCGTTTTAATCTACCAACAAACCCAAATAATAAATACAGAAGGTGAGGCGGTAATCAATCCGCCCCCTTTAAAAACTGAAACAAAATGAGCGCATCAAAAAAAGATTTTCAAGAATACAGGGAACAAGAAATAGCAGAACTACAACTACCAAGCCCGTCACAAAGTTTATCACGGGTGTTACCTACTTTAAAACAGCTTGACGCTGCAAGTATTGATACGTTAGCACGTGCCTTAGTTAATGAAGTGGCTGATGGAACAAGGGACGGTGTCGACCTCTTCACATTAGCAACGAAATTAAGCCTGTTTGCCGATACTTTGAAAGAAAACGTAAAAAGCTACGTCTATGGTAAAACATTGGCACAGAAAGGAGATAAATACGTTTTAAATGGCGTTGAGTTAACCCCGGCAGAGATAGGGACGAAATACGACTACGAAAGCTGTAAAGATACGATGTGGGAACGCTTAGACGCTGACTTAAAAACGGCTAAGGCACGTAAAGAAGAACGTGAGAAATTCCTTAAAACAATTAAGGGTAAGGTAACTGTTGTGGATGACGAAACTGGCGAAGTAGCTACTATTTATGAACCTGTTAAATCGGGGCAAAGTGGCTACAGGTCGAAAGTACTTTAAGGCCAAAAAGGGGGCATTGTTAAACAGGTAAATGCAAACAACAAATTTAGTTTTGTGCAACGATAGGAGAGGGATGAAGCCCCGCCCTCTCTTTCGTTTTTTAATTAAAACATCATGGCAAAAAGTAACAACTGGACGGTAAAAGACCTTCAAGATAAAAACCTTGTTGAATATAACGGGAAATTTGTTAATGTCAAAACTTTAGTTGACCCCAAACCCGATAAGCTAAAATCCTTTCAGGAAAAGCAGAGGGAAGATATTGAAACGTGGAACGCCAAGCATCCAAATTTGGGAACTCCAAAGGAAAACCGAAAGATACTTAATGCCGTAAAAGTTGAACAAAACGGGATAAGGTTTGACTCCCGTTTAGAATTATACGCTTATAACGCATTAAAAGCCGCAGGAATTGATTTTGAGTTTCAGGTGAAGTATGAGTTACAGCCAAAGTTTAAATACAATGGCGAGACTATTAGGGCTATTACGTTGACCGTTGATTTTGTTGTGAGTTCAAAGAATTTAATTATTGATTCAAAGGGTTTCCAAACACAACAAGGGGCTATCCGTTGGAAAATATTAAAACATTATTTGATAAGTTTTTACGGGATACAACCAATTATTGAACAGCCTAAAAACAAAAAAGAAGTTGACCTACTGATAAACAGAATTTTGTACGAATTATAAAAAATATTTGGAAATATAAAATGAAACATCTTATCTTTGAGCATTGTCGAAAAGGGCTTGGTAGGCCGCAACTTCTCGATTATAAGATTTACAACTCTGAACCTGTACGCTTGCTTGTACAGAATTTCGACGAAAGTCATAAGCCCTACCAAGCCCCGTATAGCAATCGGCAGGTTCAGATTATATGTTTATCAAATATCAATAAAGTGTCCATAGGCAGTGTATTATGGGCATCTCCACTTAAAATTTGTCCGTTCCCCGAAAAGGGTAGTAGTAAGCTATCTTTATTGGTTAAAGATATTTTGAATACCGGGAGTAGAAATGACTTGTTTCTCCCGTTAGACCGAAGCGACAGGACGAACGACCGACAGCCACAGTTTGAAAACTTAAATGAGTCACAAGACTTTTTAACGGGGTTACGGGGTTTTGTGACTTGTTTTTTCTCTCTCTTTAAAACTTCACTCTCTCCAGCCTGGTTGTTTACCCTAAATAGTTTGATATGAGCAGAGTTTCACAATACGTTAATTACCTAAATGCTGACAAAGCACCAACAAGGGATGAAATACTATTTTTCTACACCGATTTAACAATTACTCCCGAACTAAAAAGGGAACGTTATTTATATAGGCTTGAACTTAACAAAAACAAAAAGAAATGACACTACAACAATACCAAAACAGAAAAGAAGCCCTTTTAGAATTAATAAGGGAACACAATGAAAACTGTATGAGATACCTTGATTATGAAACAGTCAAGAACATGAAAATAGAACAGTTAGAACAAATCTATAACTACGATGACCAAATGGTTGACGTGTATTCACAAGAGTTACTTTTACTGGAAGCTAAATGGCAGTTGGGACACTATATATGAAAGACACCGAAATAATAGAACTGTCACTACTTTACGAAAAGCTAAAGAATGCCAAGAAACGTGGCTATTTAAAGGCTTATAACAGGCATTTACAAGCTATTAAAGACCTTGTAATAACTGATAAAGAAGGAGAGTATAACCGTAAACAAATATTGAAAATAAGCGAACCACAATTCAAAACAATACATCTTGGCGATGTTACGTTTACTGCAATGCGGTATCATCCATTTGAAACAGAATCGGATGTTGTTGTAGAAATTGATGGGCTACCTAAGTTTTCAATCCCATCTGCTAAAACAAAAAAGGGGGCTTAACACCCCCTTAACTCATTTTAACTGTATCCGTTCTAAACACGACCACCACTTTACATTAGGGTTATAGAAGTTAATTAACTCCGTTTCAAATTGTGGGGGATTTAGTGCCTTTGGTTTACTTTCAGGTAATACCCTTTTTACTTCGGGTTGTTCCTGCTTTACGATTTTAAGTTGTGCTTTACTCATCTTTCATTTGTTTTGGTGTAGGGCAAATATACAACTTTTTAATTAATATCAATATAGATATGATATTTCTTTAATTTTATTTGGATATTCAATTTATATCACTATATTTGATGCTATGAAACAAAAAGACACAAAAGAAACAAAATTTCTACTTCGGATTGACCCCGAACTAAAAGAGAAAGCCGAGCAATTAGCCAAGCAAGATAACCGTTCTTTAAATGGTCACATTGTTAGCCTTGTAAAAAAAGACATAACCGAAAGAATTACCAACACCCAATAAAAAATGGAAACCATGACAAGCTACAGCGTTAAATACCAAACCAAACGTGGAGGAAGCGGAGTTTTGATGACACCGAAATACGAAGTTGTTTTAAAAGAATTGCGGAAATGTTTTCGTGAAAAACGCCCGGCCACAGTATTTAAAAACGGAGTTAAAATTGGCGAGTGTTTTGAAGATAACAGTTGCTGGACAGGATGGAATTACACAATTGAATACCCAAGCAGCTTGCACAGCAATTAAGAAAGCAAATAATATTTAAAGAGATGAAACACAATTGGAAACCGGGAAACGATTTTATGGCTCATACAGACACGGGTTATTTCAAATTAAAGGTTTGCGCTAATTGTGGATGCCAAAAACAGAAATTTAAAGGTGGCATAATTTATATGCCTGTTACGGGTGTTTATTTAGATAAAATGCCTGAATGTTTTACAACTAATCAGCAATAAGGATACCAACAAGAGGACATAAAACTTTAAACAAATTAATCAAAAATAAAAATGAAAACAGATCAAAAATTCTACATTTTCCGCACTTACTCAGCAGGGGTATTTTTCGGCAACAAAAAAACACTTAAGGGAACTGAAGCGGTAGTAACTAACTGCCGTAGGTTATGGTCATGGTCGGGTGCTGCATCGTTAACTCAGTTAGCGGTAGATGGAACAAAAAATCCGGGCGGTTGTAAATTTACCATGACGGTAACAGATGAAGAAGGGGTTTATTTACCACAAGTAATTGAGGTTATCCCATGCACACAACAGGCCGTTGACAGTATTAATTCGGTAGAAGCATGGAAGATTTAATCAAAGCGTTTATGCGGATTGAGTCGTTATGCTCTGGCTCTGGCTATGGCTCTGGCTATGGCTCTGGCTATGGCTCTGGCTCTGGAGATGGCTCTGGCTATGGCTCTGGCTATGGCTCTGGCTCTGGCTCTGGCTATGGCTCTGGCTCTGGCTATGGCGATGGCTCTGGCTATGGCTCTGGCTCTGGCTCTGGCTATGGCTCTGGCTCTGGCTCTGGCTCTGGAGATGGCTCTGGAGATGGCTATGGCGATGGCGTAATAACCATGACGGACTACCGAAAGGGATTTATCACTAAAAAGGTAGCATCTTTAAAATCATTTAAGGGTAAGCCCGTTTATTACATTGACGAAATACCATGTATCTTTTTATCTATTGTAGGCAACATCGCAAGGGTTGAAGTTATCAGGGATGACTACTCAACCGTAAAACAATACATCGCTAAGTCAGGTAACTACTTTGCACACGGGGAAAAGAAAGAACAGGCATTGCGTGACGTTCATAACAAGTTCTTTGCCTCAATGTCTTTTGAGGAACGAAAAGCGGAATTTGTGAAAACTTTTAAGTGTGACAAAGAATACTCCAATAAGGATTGGTTTACATGGCATGGATTGTTAACAGGCAGTTGTGAAAGTGGTCGGTCGATGTTTGTGAAGTCAAAGGGTATTGACTTAAACGGCAAAATGACAACATTGGAATTTTTGAACCTTACCAAAAACGAATACAACGGGGATAAAATTGCAATGATTTTGGATGACATAAAACTTTAAGAAGATGACAGACGAAACGAAAATGAGTTATGAGGAGTTATTTAATATTGCAACCAGTCGGGGCAACCTCATTAAGAAATACCAACAAAAGCTACAAGCTGCTGAAAAGCAAACAGCCGAACTTCAACAAGAGGTGGAGAGGTTGAAAAGCGAACGTGACGGCGAGAGATTACAAGTTGAAAGATTGATGATTGAAAACGGTGTGATGTTTAAAGCATTAAAGCGGTGTCGGGAAGGATATGCTAATCTTATTGATTATGAAATACTGAAAGGAGATTACATGGAAGAAGCCGACTTATTAATTGACCTGATTGATGAAGCTCTTAAACCCCAACAAGATGAAAAAACTGGGGACACCAATCATTAACACATAAAAGGAAAGAGATATGAAAACAGAAGTAGTGCAAAAACCATCATGCGAATTTGCAATAAACATTCAACTGACGGAAAATGAAGCAAGGGCATGGGATGCTATTGTAGGTTATGGGTGGGATGCTTTTATAGCCGTATTTGAGGAAAAACTCGGCAAGCATTATATCGCACCTTATAAAGCAGATGCAAAGCGGATATTTGAGCATACACGGCAAAATATCGGCATGCAACTTTATGGCATTGAACAGGTTAAGAAAAGCATAGCCAAACTTAATCTAAAGGGCGAAAATGAAGTTGTAATAAAGTAAGACCATGACATTAGCAGAAACCTACACAGCAAAAAACCGGGAGGGTCAGACATGGCTCGTGTGCCCCGGACACTTCGACATTCTCCTCACCGATCACCTACCTGACGGTACAAAGGTTAGAGGGGATGAGATAGAGGTCAAGTGGCAGTATGAAAATCCACTTACAGATGCGTGGACTGACTCAATAAGCAATAGTAAACATATTAATGTAGACACCCGCCAAGTCGCCACATTTAAGCAAATGAGGGATGTTGTTTACGCAACTTTTGGGGGCGGTATAAACACCATTGCGGGGATTATAAAAGCTACGAAAATGGGTATTAAATTCGACGTTATAGTAATGGCTGATCCGGGGAAAGAAAACCCATTAACCTATTCTTATATTGATTATTTCAATGTGTGGTTAGTGGAACATAATCAGCCGACCGTCACAATTGTTAAGCAGAAAAACTTCAAGGGTGAATTTATTGGCCTTTACCAAAATTGCATCAATGAAGGGATGTTGCCATCTATCGCGTATGGCCATAAATCATGCTCAATGAAGTATAAGAAAGCCCCCCAAGACGTTTTTTGCAATAACAATGCAATAATACGTGAAGCTTGGAAAAACGGTTATAAGGTCATAAAATATATGTGGTATGACTTTGACGAAGATCACAGAACGACTAAGGATTATTCAGATGATCGATACCAGTATAAATATTTATTGGTTGATAACGAAATTGATCGTTTTGGCTGCATTCAAATTATTATTGATGAGGGCTTAGTTTTACCACCTAAAAGTAGTTGTACTTTTTGCCCGTCAATGAAACCTTATGAGATTATTGAGTTATACGAAACAAACCCAAAAGAATTTTATGATGCTATCCGTATGGAAGATAATGCCAAAGGGAATTTATTAACCATAAAAGGATTGGGCCGTGATTTTAGTTGGTGGGAATTGATACTTGCTTATAAATATTTCAGGCTTGTAAAGCGATATAATTCAATGACACCAATTCCGAAAAGGATATTGAAAATGGTTAAGAAGATTAACCGATCAGTAAACGGAACTAAAAAGGCTAAGACAAAAGTAACCGTTAGTAAAAAGAAAACAGCCAAAGAAATCACCTGTGATATGTTCAAAACGAGAATAGATGCACCTTGTGATTGTATGAATTAAACCACCAATACCCAAGTCGCCACATTAAATAAAATGAGATTTGAGGCGGTAGGTATTGACGATGAACTTTTAAGTATTTGCGATTGGCTTTTAGAAAAATACAATGATGATTTCATGTCAGAAAAAGGTAAGTTTTATCATATATCTCGGTTAAGCATAGCTGGAATAATTATCGAATATCAAAAAAGTAGGGAGAAAAGTAGGGAGAAATAGCAGAAAATTAGGGAGAAAAAGTAAAGCTATTAACTGATTTATATCAAACAAAAGTAAAGGTAACATGACAAAAGAAATAGAACTTGCTGCTGAGGAAGACGCAAATGCGTATATCTCAAAACTAAAAGGCATTTGTGTTGAGGATTTTTTAGCATACAAAGAAGGCTTTTTGGATTGCGCACAATGGATGGCAACCCGTGATCGGTGGGTAAGTGTGGAAACTGCAAAACCAACGGATAATCATAGGTATTTAATAACCGATGACGATGGGGATGTTTCAATAGATTTTTACAATTTAGATGAAAATAGGTTTTTTTGCGAAGAAGCGGATGATATGTTTGTTACGCATTTTAAAGAACTCCCCTCACCACCACAATCAAAGAACAATGGCTGATATAACAATGTGTAACAATGAAAAATGCCCATTAAGAATGGGGTGTTTTCGATACAGAGCAATTCCTAATCCATACAGACAATCATACTTTGCTGATATTGTTTTAAAAGATGACGGAACTTGCGATAATCAAATGCCGATAGTTGATGGCAAATACTTAAACGGATATAATTGTTCAGCCTCAATAACTTATAATAGCAAATGAAAACACCTCTCACACTCATCCTTGCCCTTATAGTATCGGCATCGGAAGCACAAGTACCGAACAAGTACCGAACAAGCATCAACGATAGCACTTTTACGTTTAAAGAGAAATAATATGAACACATTTTTGAATATAATGGCGAAATTTACCATTTTGGAATTTATTTTGTTTTTTTTAATTGATATAAGCTATAAACTTCAAATAATAACCACCTTAGAAATGGATACATACATTATTGGTTCTTGTTTTTTAGGTATGGTTTATGTTATCACAGAAACAATTAAAGCACATAAATGAAAACATTAAAAGAACAACTTATTGATATAGCAGCAGATGCAAGGTCTGAATCTATTAAAAGTGCTAAAAAATGGAAGATGAGTTGCATAACAAGCGCATCTATTAGAAGAATAAATAGCCAATACGATTATGCAATTACAAAAATTGATGAATTGTGTGAATTATTAAGAATAAATTAAAACAATGAAAAAAGCAATAATAATAACCGCATTTGCCCTTAGTAGCTTCGGAGCATTTGCACAACAACAGGTAGACACAAGTAAAAAGATAAATCAAGTCTATTACTCTGACCTTAATAAGTCATTACAAGCCCTACAAACGCTTTACGCTAAGATACATGGTAAATCAGTATCTGATGAAATTAAAAGCGGTACAAGGGACTCTTTGGACGCTATAATGAACGCTGTGTTACAACCCATATTTATTCGTGTGCCACAACAAAAAGAGCCTGTTAAAAGCGGAAAGCCATGAAAAACTTAAAAAACCCTTACTTATGGCTATTGGTTTTATTGGTAGCCTTTGACCTTGCCTATATCTTTTGGTTTAGGTTTGAAAGCCCTGTTAAAAAGCATGAAATTGATACCACTACCTTTATTACCAACCATTCACAAATAACTGATAGTACTTTAAATGATAAATAACTAACTTTACAATAAATTAAAAAAAAGAGAAAATGAACAGCTTAATCACAAACTGGAAAACCTCATTAGCAGGTTTAATCGTATTCATCGCGGGATTGTTGGGTTTTATTGACCCTAAAGTATTTACTCCCGCAGTAACATCAGGTATTATTGCTATTGCCGGGGCTTTTGGCTTTGTCGCAGCGAAAGACGGTGTATCAAGTATTTTAGGCACTCAGGGCGCAGCTATTGAAAAGGCGGTAGTTCCCGTTGTAGATACCCTTACAGCTAACAGTAGCAACGCTATTATTGAGGAAATACATAAAGTAGCAGAGGCTATTATCGCAGCGAATAACACCGCTATTGCGAATATCCCGGCGGCCCCCGTAACGCCCGTAGTTTCGCCACCTTCCGTTACACAAATTGCAACACCCGCAGTAGCAGCGAACACCACAACAGCACCAACGGCATGAGAACGATTTTAGCCCTTTGTGCGCTACTTTTATGCGGGTGTGCATCGTATATCCAAAAGCGAAATATTAATCGCTTGGACGGCTATTCTATTCGCTATCCGGCTGAAATGGCTAAGCTAAGTAATCAGCTATACCCTTGCTTTAACGGTAAAGCTAAAAGTGATACGGTTATTGTTCACGGCAAAGCAGACACCACCTTTTTAAAGGGCGATACAACCGTGATAATAAAGCACGACACGGTGTTTAAAACGATTACAAAGCCGTCATTAAGGATCGTAATCCCTGACTATATTACAATTCACGATACAATACCAGATAACAGGGCATTACAAGCCTGTAGTTTAAACGCGAAGAAAAAGGCTGATAGTCTACTCATTGTTAAAACACAGTACGCCACAGCCGATAAAAAGGCTACTACCTACTTTTGGATATTGGTAGCTATTGGTGCTGTTGTTTTAGGGTTTACCGTTATAAAGGTGTATCAGTTTGTTAACGGTGGTGCTGTTACCAATGTAGCGGGAGATATTTTAAAGAAACTTTAAGTAAAACTGTTACCGTACAGTTCTAAAAACGGGTTGAGATAATAATTGGTTTAGGTTTTAGCCCCGAAGTGCGAGACTAAGGGGCTTTATTTAAAACACGAAAAAAAATGGAAACACTTTACAACATCGCCTTTTTTCTATGGGCAACATTAACTTTATTAGGATTGGGCGTAGTTGTCCTTTGCCTTTTCTTTTGGAAAACTATTAGGAAGTCTGACCGCCGGATGAAGGAGTGGTAACGGTGTTATCATTTCCGTTAACAAGGGTATCCGTTTGTTTTTTAGCAGTTGAACCACCAAAGAAAACAGAGTTAGGGGGGCTTAGTAAGCTACCGCCTATCAGACCGATTATAAGCGTCAGTATCTCCATTTTATCACCCCACCTATACAAAGTATAGCCAAGTAAAATGAGTGCGCCTACAACGTACATATAGCTTATATTAGCCCTTGTCTTTTCG
>Ga0208871_1000289_pt1 | contig 17334 bp, 16 predicted proteins | sample CryBogCBE19Jun07_FD_184592 | JGI IMG/M metagenome (GOLD analysis project Ga0208871, IMG submission 184592) | Freshwater microbial communities from Crystal Bog, Wisconsin, USA - CBE19Jun07 (SPAdes) | ecosystem: Environmental > Aquatic > Freshwater > Bog lake | place: Crystal Bog, Wisconsin, USA...
AATATGCTACGCCTAACGAATGACCCACATCTTTGTTGGTTAGATTGGCTAACGACATCTATATACAATAATGATATTTTTTCTATTACAATGAGGGTAATGAGGGTTATCCGCTAACTTTCGTGTGAGGAACTTTTCTCCATAGGAGACTTAGCGTTTAACCCTCATTGCCCTCATTGCCTCATTTGAATGAGATTTCAAAAGGTTTGTCAAAGGTATTTTGTTGTATCACTGGTGCTGATACTCTTCCATTCTTCTTCCCCTTCTTTTGTGATACATTGGCGGAGGACTTAGGGGTAGCATTAGGATTTTTGACGAAATCGGCTGGATACGCATTTTTGATGAGTTCCGTATATTCTTCTATTGCCTTTTTCTTCTGAGCCTCCTCTTTTGCGGTGAGTTTGCGTAGCCCAGCACGGGGTAGTGGGTAGAAGCGTAGCGTATGCTTGTTGTATTTAGGGTCTGGTTGTTTAAATGATTGTTCCTTACCATCAATAATACGAACTCCCGCCGTCTGCCCCGTTGTTAGAATGGGGTTTAGACGATTGTTCTCATACGGCACACCTTTAGTAATGTGATTATACAAAAAGGGAGATTGCTTAGTAATCTTTTTAGCATCAAACTTAGCACCATCTTTTAGATTGAGTGCTGGTAGTTCTATATTACCCTTTGTATATTTACCCTCCTTCTTCTTCATCTCAGCCATAGACCGTTGTATGAACCCAGAAGCCCGTGATACACCCTTTAACCCTCCGGACAGATGGTCGTCAAAGTGTATGATACCACCTCTAAGTTCATCACACTCATCATAACAACTACCACCGCTCCGGCGTTTCTGTAGGTTAAGAGCCAGATTAGCCCGTTTAATCGTAATAGGTTTGAACTGGTCTTCGTGTTCTAACACAAAGTGTGCGAAATCCATTGGGGTCATATTATGACGCTTGGCTTGTGCGGTCAATGAACCCTCCTTCACATCAAGTTCTTGTATCCAGTGCGTCATTCTATAGTAAAGTATAATATATTATTTGTGTAGAATGAGTTTGATACGCAATATGGTATGGGGTTGGACTGCTAACGCAACATATATGGCTTCTAAAACACGCCTACAAATACATATTCAACTACCATCAATGGGTAGATTTATACCCGACAAAATGATAATCAATAACCATACATTGATATTGGAGGGTGATGTTCCGAATGAGAATAAAAATATAGGCATAGAATATATCAACGATGGCGAGACAAGAGCGTTTAGCCTTAGCCGACAGCCGTGCGATAGCGAAGGAGGGCGAAAGAGAGAATGCTATCAGTGAGGTGCGTGGTGGTAGCCGAATGGTAGGTTGTGGTAATGGTTCAATGGGACACCACCACGGCTATCACTTAGGTCAGCACCTTGGGCGTATGAAGGGTATGCCTTACTCTCACGATTTCGTTGAGGGTGTTATGGGTGGTGTTATGGATAGTGGGGACTTTAAGCGTCGCTCTATGAAGGGTGGTAGCGGACAGTATGATGGCGATGGTGTTTCTGGTGGTTTTGGCTGGGGTGATGTATGGAATGGTGTTAAGAAGGTTGGTCGTATGGCGGTCGCTCCCGTCGGCAATGCTCTTGGTGCTATGGTTGGTGTCCCTATGGCGGGAACAGTCGCAAATGCTGGGCTAAGTGCCTTCGGACAAGGTAAGGGTCGTAAGAAGCATACACTATTAGACCATCTGGAACACCCGAATAAGGGCTTTGGTAAGAGTGGTGGCGTTGAACCTTTTTCTAACACTATGGAACAGAAGGCTAAGGGAGGACGCAAGGCAAGTGGGGCACTCCAGCGTCGTGCTAAACTTATCAGCAAACTCCGCCAAGAGAAAGGTATGTCTATGATAGAAGCGAGTAAGTATATCAAGGCGAATGGATTAAAATATTGATTGTATTAGATGGATACTAATAGTGCCTTGTCCGGCGGTGGTATAGTTAGTCTTGCCGTATTATTTTTCGGTGTAGTATATAAAGCGGTTAATCATCGTCGTGTTCGTAGCAACTGTTGTGGTAAAGAAGTATCAGCCAGTCTTGATGTAGAAGAGACCACACCACCGAATAAAGACCTTAGCATTAAAGTTCCAGCAGAAAAAGTCTAATAGATTTACAATACAATGAGGGCAATGAGACTTCTCCGCAAACTCTTCCATTATGGGTCTCTTCTTAGCGAGTATTTAGCGGGATACCCTCCTTGCCCTCATTGTATCATTTTGATGACGACAACATTTTCACTTTTAAAATGTTATCTCTATGTATAATATGTCTGCCTTCGGAACTATCAAGCCCGGTGGAACTCTTGGGGCTCAACTAACATTTCCCCGCATTTTCAGTGAAACCTATGCTAAAAGTTCAATGCCTATACAGTTCGCCCCCCGTGGTGAGGCATCACGGTATCAAGTATGGGCTGGTAATGATGAGATGGCTGATTATCACGCTCAGAAGGCAAGGGAGGCACATCAATCTTGCCTTAACGGCGTTCGTGATACACAGATGGCTCGTATTCGTTCATTCACATCACCTCACGGTGTCGTTGATAAACCCGCTAAGGTAATGTCTCAGCGTCGTGTTGGTATGATGACTGGAGCATTACAGTCCGACGGCAACACTATGGCGTATGATAGAGATAACTCTTCGGCAGTCAGAGGCTTTAACCCTACACCGGTTGTTAATAGCATTCACGGTGGTGTGCTACGCACTAAAGCGGGACAAGAATACGGTCAGATGCTACTAAACAGACGCAAGAAGCAGTTAGATGCTATAGGAGAGGTTCAGTTAGCACCGTCTTCTGATAGTCTTGCTATGAATGCCTCTTTGCTATCACCGACTGAGGCTTTTAATGAAGGTCAGAGACTGGAACTATCACAAACTATTGACGCTCTGGCTGAGACTTTCGCTACTAATACTACATATAGTGCTGATACAACGGCACAGTTCCTATCTTTGATACGAATGGTTATACGCTTTATGGTATCCGCTGATTTAAATGAAGGTAATGCTATCAAAGATGTGCTGGAGGATATGGAGAGAAGTCTTGGACTATATTCCACCGATGCTGGTAATACCGCAGTGATGTATCAGTCGCAGTTTGTGAATGCTAAAAATGGTGGGTTTTATCTTGAGTTGGTTAAAAATCTACTGACTTATGTCAAAGGTATGATAGCCAGTGTCAATCTTTCCCCACAAGACAAACTGCTCCGCTCAAATGCGTTAGCACGAACTCTTGGATTTACAGATATTCTAAGAGCAACTACTATACGCACCAAGGCAAAGCGTGAAGGTGCTATTAATGCTGATGAGGCTCGGTTATTGGATACAATAACCAGAGCCAGAGACCTACCAGACAAGCAAAGTGCTATTAAAACGCTAAAAGGTATTAGGACAAGTTATTTGAAGAGAGAGAACAAAGATATTAAATATGACCGTGTTGAAATGTTGTTAAATCAACTATTACCACCGCAGACCAGAGAAGAGGCTGAGCGTAGCCGTGAAGGTCAAGCACCGGGCGATGGTAGGGATTGGTTATTTCGCCCAGATGCTCGTGATGAGTTTGGTAGAAGAACTGGTGTTTATTATGGTGATAATGTTGCGTCTGAAGGTGAAGCACAACAGAGAGGTGAAGTTGGTGCTCCATTTCAGCCATTAGAAGATGTTATGGGGGCTGAACTTGGGGTAGGTGATGAGGCTGAGGCTGGGACACAAGCACCATCAGAACTACCAGAAGGATTGGAAAGGGAAGCGGACGAGGATAAGGACGCATATAAGGAGCGTCTGAAGGTATCAATCGGTGATGACCCCTCAAAGGCTAATATAGAAATGCTACAGAGAGTTAAACCCAGACTAACTTGGAATGATTTGACTGAAATATTTAGCCTCAAACAATCATCGCTAAAGAAAATATTGGCTGGTAAGAGAGAGGGTGTGCCTAAGAAGAAGAGCGGACGCAAGGGCAAAAAATAAAAAGTCATAATATATAGATGTCTCGTAAATCATACCCCTTCAACTATCCAGAAGATGTTAAAAGGGTTATTAGTGCTATGATTATACCCGGTGGAGCATTGGAAGTAGCGGGTTCTGTAGCAATGAGGACACAAAACTATTGGGGTGATATTGATGCGTTGGAAAAGATTGATATGAAATCACCCACTAAAGTAGCCAGTGATATACAAGATGTCATAAAACGATTACAGAAAATACCCAATACATATGTAGCCGACGCAAAGATAGGTTCAATGGAAGAATATCGCATACTTGATAGAAATACACGCATCAATCACGGAAAACTATTAAACTATGACCCAGATAGGGGGCAGAGGGTTGTTGATAATATACCATTCATAACGGACGAAGAAAAGCGTGTATATAAAGCACTATTAATCCAAAAACCAACAATGGCTCAATATTTTGCTATGAAAGACCTATTCAAAGACCATATCGTGCGATGGACTACTAAAGATATATTATCTGGGCGTGTAGAACTTCCTACTGGTAAATCTATGACCCTTGAGGAGGCTATTATGTGTCCCACTATGATTAAAATAGACGCTATATCGTGGTTATCTGGCGACCGCTTTGTTGAGTTCTCTATGATATATGAACTATTCAAAAATGGTAAGCCTATCAATGAACGCTTACCGGTGGAACACAATATTAGGGAGAATATCATTGAGTATTTTCTAAAAGGCGAATATGTTAAGGTATTAAAGCGTATATTCAGCCTTGCTAATATCCACGGACGCAAAAGGACTATTGACCTCCTAACACCGATTTTAAATAGTGAGTTAGGTATTATCTACCAAGTCGTGAGTGATGCTACCACACTTCTTGAAATGTTGGAGCGTCATATATGGTCTAAAGATATGGAGTTTGAAATAGACCAGTTTAAAAAGCGACTGTCTAACATATACCAGAGTAAGCATTATTTAGCCTCCGAAGGTGTGTTATTTAATCTAATAGATAAAGCCAAAGACCGTGCCTCAATGATACCAGCACTCACCAAACTAATAGACCGGCTCTCAAAGATTATGAATGCTGATACAAAACAAGCAATGATTAATGCTGGATTGTTTCCTTTGCCGAAGGGAGTTCTTCCTTAATAGAAGTTCTAATACAATGAGGGTAATGAGGGTTTTCCGCAGACTTTCGTGCGAGGGACATTTCTCCATAGGGGACTTGGCGGTCAGCCCTCATTACCCATATTGCCTAATAACCAATGACGGATTTTATCTCTCATTGAATATTGAACGCACAAAAAATATAAACACTAAATATAAGATGCCTAAGCCAAGAGGAGGTGCTATGTTTGGTAAGACACCCGCAGTTGCTACATTATACGACGATGCCGATGCTTTTCAACGGGCTATTACAAATGACAATATGACATCTGAGCGTCGTAAGACTGTGCTTTCTAATAATGAAAGTGCTATGGCTTCGGCTCTGGCTGAGAACCAGATGGCTAATGCGAAGGGTGGTAGCCACAAGTCCCAGCATATCAAGTATATGTTAGGACATCTCAAGGAACGCAACAAGGGATATACAAAGCCCTTTGAGCCTTTCCGTCCTAATATGGTTAAGAATGTCGCCAACTCTCCCTTTATCAAGAACCTACAGAAGGCACATTCAGCACCCAAAGCCCCGGCTAAGCGTGGTCGCAATACCGAAGGTAATAAGGTTGCTACTGAGATGGTAGAGACCAGCCCAGTTGATGATGTAGCGGTTAATACGATTGTAAATCCTAAGCCACTTGGTGATAAGAAGGCACGGGCTTTGGCTCTCAAGGCTGATGGACTAAGCACCCGTGCTATCGCAAAGAAGATGATGGAGGAGGGTTATACAAAGGTATCACCTTCTACCGTCGTAAATCTGCTAAAGGGTAGTGGTATATCTGGTGGAGGATATGACGAACACCCCGAAGATTTTTTTTTTTGAAAGGGGGTAATGTAAATGAGTTCTTTTCTAACATAGAAGGAAAACTCAGTGGCGGTTCTCTACCATCTAAGGGAACGGTCTGGCTGATGACTAAGGCAAGTTATCAACCATCAGCACCCCAGAACATAGATGGCTGGAACTTAGTATTGAATACGCCCACAACAAAGGCTTATATGCTTGGTAATAGCATTGTCTTGGCGATGCGTGGAACTGTTCCAACTGATACCAGAGATGTTATGGCTGACGCTTCCTTAGGCTATGGTGGTTTAACCAATACCAAACGCTGGAAGGACGACTTAGCAATAGTAAAAAACCTACAAGAGCGATTTCCTCCATCACAATACGCATACTCAGCCGTGGGACATTCGTTAGGCGGTGCTATGTGCGACCAACTATTAAAAGACGGTCTTGTTAGAGATGCTTGGACTTATAACCCAGCCGTTAGTATCGGCGACTTTAATAAGCCTCTTCATAATCACCGTGTGTATATGGACGCAGACCCCCTATACCAACTTATGGGAAGTCATACAAAGAACCCAGAAGTCCGCAAGTATAAGCCAAAGTCCTTTACCCAGAGTTTCTGGAATGCGATACCCTATATAGGGAAGGTTAATACTGCCCTTGACGCTCACGCCCTTGATAACTTCAAAGGTGGAGGTGCTAATAAGTTCTTTAAGCAACTTGCTGATGCTGGGCTATCACAAGCACAGTATCTGAAATCTGCTAAAGCCAGTGCTAAGAAACACGGCTACAAACCAGAGTGTCTATCATTTGCTACCGATGGTATCCATAAACTCACTTACTCTTATAATAATCATACCTCACACTTTGGACGGGTTGGCTACAATGACTACATACTTTGGTCTCAACTGGATAAGCCAAAGGCGATAGAGAAGAGAAAGGTATTTTGGGCTTCGCATAGTAAGATGCCGGGAGACTGGAAGGCAAACCCTCTATCTCCAAATAACTTGGCATTGAATATATTGTGGTGATAGTTGCGAAGTCAATCCCCGGGTGCTTATCTACTACAACATTTCCACCAACATATCCATACTGTTGTTCCTTTTGCTTTATTGATAACTTATCATCAAAGCATTTGATACATTTGAGACTATCATTATGGTGCTGACATAGGGCTAATGTGATGGTAGCGGGGAAGTTGTTGTCGCTCATTCTCTACTGAAAGTTAATAATAAAATCTCCCTTAACAATCTCAATGCCCTTAGGCTCAACCGGTTTTCTCTTGCGTCGCTTCTTTTCCTCTGGTTTATTTTCTGTGTTAGGCTCAGTATCATCTTTTTTTTCAGTTTCCTTGATTTTTAACACAACTTTCCGGGGTCGGGGCATTATACTTAGGGCTGGGCTAAAAAACGGCTAAAACCCCCCAAATCACATATCTGTTTTTCACTTTTTGGAAATAATATCTAACCACCTAATATAATGCCTTATCTATCATTTGACAAGGGAACATCTAAGGTTGCTATCGCAGTTGTGAGGGGAGGTGATAAAGATGGTAAGATTGCGTATATCCACGATGGTAAAGAGGATAAGAAAGACGGCAAAAAGGGAGAAATCCCAGTATCAAAGTATGCTACTGAACTGAAAGGCTATAAAGGTCGGGAGAAGGTTGTGCTAATCAATAGACTTCAAGAGGCTCTACGCAAAGACCTACCATCAAGTGATTTGGTTGGCGAAGATGAGGCTACGAAGAAGTTGTATGATAAGATTAAAGCCGATTTTGAGACAAACTCAGCATTAGAACTACCAGATGATAGCCGTTTTGAAATCGTCCCATCAGCAGACCCCGCTAAGCGTGATGTTTTCTATATTGCCGGGGCTTCTGGTAGCGGTAAGTCATACATTGCCCGTGGATTGGGAGAGTTCTATCGCAAACTATTCCCTAAGCGGGAGGTATATCTTATCAGCAAACTGACGGAGGATACCACGATTGATAATATGAAAGGTGGTAAGCCGAAGCGTATTAATGTCAAGACGCTGGTAGAAGACTATCCAGAGATTGAGGAGTTCCGTGATTGTATGGTGATATTTGATGATATAGATTGCTTCACTGGTAAGGAACTTAAGGCAGTTCATCAACTCATTGACGACTTGGCTATCACTGGACGACACACCAACACGACGATAATGTTTTTGACCCATTATATCACAAACTATAAGGCGACCCGCCTCATTTTGAACGAAACCACACACTTCGTGGTATATCCTCAATCAACTTCGTTCCACGGGCTGAAATATCTATTAGGAACACATATAGGAATGACGAAGGAGGACATTCACGACCTAAGGAAACTTGGTAGATGGGTGTGTATTCATAAAAACTATCCTCAATATCTGGTATCAGCCCACGAAGCCAAAATCCTCCATCAAGATGATAAGAAATGATAGGAAATCAACAGCACTCGCTGTAAGGACATTTTTACCACTTTTTTCCGGCGTTGAGGGTATAAACGATGAGTTCCACCGCCTCCTCCCTTCCTTCGTGCTTTGCTTTGTATGAGCGTCTCGGTTTCTCCCTTTCTTCTGGTAATATGTCGTGGGACAAGACCCTCAAAAAGGGTGCTGGTGCGAAGGCTACCAGATTTGATGGCGGTTCTTGGGTGAAATCTGATAAGTTCCCTAAGGGCGGGGTGTGTGAGCCGTTTGACGGCAAGGGAAATCTCAAGACCCTATTTGCTCTTAAGACGGGTAAGGTGTCTGGGTGCTGGGCTTGTGATATTGATGACCCAGAACTGGAGCATAACAAGATACTCATCAAGACGCTGATGCCCGTATCAAATCTTATCGCAAGAACCCGCCGTGGTATCCACTTCCTATTTGCTTATGATGAGCGTATCAAATCTACTGCCTCTAAGGAGAAGGCGATTGATATCCAAAGCGATGGTAAGTTGTTATATGTGTGTCCTTCACGATACACGGCTACTGGTGAGGCGGAGTTTCAATACGAATGGATATTAGAACCGGGCGAAGATGAGGAGTTAGCCCCCATAACAGAAGAAGCACTTGCGGTCTTGGCTGAGATAATGGGCTGGGATATGACTGAGAAAGATGAGGAGAGTGAGACTGGTGGCTTTGGTGAGGTTGATGAAGATGCCGGTAGTAGCGTATCACAAGCCAAAGAGCCAGAGCCACCTCAACAACCTACGACTATCACGAAGGAGGAGAACTTGGAGATGATAGAGAAACTATTGATGGCTATCAGCGTAAAGCGTTTGACTGACTATAACGACTGGATACGATGCGGGTTCATAATACACAATGAGGGCGGGTCTCAAGCGTTATTTGATAAGGCAAGTAAGAGAGCGAAGAACTATGATAAGAAGGGTGTAGCCCGTGCTTGGACTTCTATCACGAAGTCGTCAAGCCGTGAGAAGCGTATCAAACAACGCCGTCTATGGGACTGGGTTCGTATTGACAATCCTACTGAGTATCTCAAGTTGATGAAGGAGCGTAATGACTTCTTTATATTCTTAGAGTGTATCAATCACGCAGAGGTAGCCCAGATGTTCTTTGACCTATGCTCTGATAACTTCGTCTATCACAATGACCTTGGCTGGTATGAAATCAACAAATACAATGTATGGGAGGCTCACGGACACAAGATACCACCTAATATGGTGAATAAGATATGGGAGACGCTCAAGGGTCTTGCGTTAGAACACCTACCATTCATTGACCCATTCAGTAAGGATACCAAAGAACGCCAGAAGGCTACTAACCTCCTCAAGTTCAGACAAACTATCGGCAACAATATGTTTTGTAAGGGAGTGATTGGATTTTTACCGACTTTCTATTACTTTGAGGAACTGCCTACCGTGATGGACGAAAGTCGCCACCTCTTTGCCTTCAGTGATAAGGTGTATGACCTTAAAGAGTGTAAGTTCCGTGATATCAAGCCTAACGACTGGGTCTGCCTAACAACTGGCTACAAAGCACCCGTTGAGGTTGATAGAAAGCATATCAAGCGATGCTGGGAGGTGATAGGGACTATGTTCCACGACCACGATATGGCGATGTATGTGATGTATGAGATTATGACACATTTACACGGCGACGGTCAGCGTTCCTATCAGCGTTTCAATATATGGACTGGTTCTGGTGGTAATGGTAAGGGTGTGATAGCCGACACCATCAAAATCGCTTTCGGCAAGTATTACATCACGCTTCCTATCACAATCCTAACACAAGGCTCTGACAAGAAAGACGCTCCGTGTCCTAAGTTGGCTGAGGCTAAGGGGTGTCGTATCGCTATGGCTCAAGAACCAGAGGCTGGGTGTAATCTACAAGGCGGTCTAATAAAAGACCTCACGGGTGATGGTGAGATAGTAGCCCGTGCTTTGTATAGCAATCCTATCACCTACCGCCCACAGTTCGGACTTTTCCTACAATGTAATAGTATTCCTAACATCAAGTTGGACGGTGGTGTGGAGCGTCGCTTTGTCATAACACCTTTCCCTCATCAGTTCGTGCCGAACCCTACCAGAAAGACAGAGCGTAAGGGCGACCCCTTTATCAAGGAGTTTATGGTATCACCAGAAGCCCGTGATGCCTTTATCACAATCCTATTGGAGATGTGGAAAGACTGGGTTGATGGCGGTCGTGAGAATATGCTCTATCACGGGGCGTATGTTCCTAAGAACGAACATATCGCAAAGGCTACCTCTGAGTATATCCAGACTAACAACGCCTTAGACGACTGGCTCAAAGCCAAGTTCCAGATAACGGGTAATGCGGAAGATATCATACAAGCCAGACTTCTATACACTTCCTATAAGGACGACCGAAAGGAAGACCCTACTATGAAAGACCTATCAGAAGTCGCATTCGCCCAGTTGATGGCGTATAACAGAATACCAAAGGAAAACTTCACTAATGCTTTCAAACGCACAAATGAGGAGGGTGTAGAGACTTCCTATAAGGCTGGTAAGTATTACACGGGTATCCGTCGGTTAGAGGTAGAAACTGACATACAAGACGAGTAATGAGGGTCTTCCTCCAAGTATCCAACTATTAGAAAAATCCCATAACAGACTTTGAGGATAACCCTCATTGCCTTCATTGTATTAAGAGTGGTATCATAAGATATCATTCTTAATATTTTTTTATACCTTTTAGCGGGGTTGCTAAAGGGATTGGCTGGGGTCGGCTTTTCGGCTCGGCTCTGAAAATGCCTTTTTCCAGTGTTAGGTTCGCCAGTAGAACTTGATTTTCAAAGGGTCGTTTTGTGATAGGATTTTTTGACCCCTAATGGTTTGGTTAGGTCTCCAGCCCATTTTCACCCGATTTTCGCATTCTCAATAGTTTGTATCATATTTTCCAACCGTTTCATCGCCGTTTGTATCAAAGATGTTATGTCGTGGTTCTTTGACAACTCAAAAACGAGTTGAAGCAATGTGTGAAGTCCTAATAAAAGTTCTATTAGTCGTGCCGGATTTATTTTCGGCATCTATCATAAGATAGACATAAAAAACAGCAGTCGCTGTCAATGGGGTTTTCTGAATAAATCCCGAAACATAGGTTATAAAATGACCTCTTCTGTCGTCGCACCTCCCACGCTCACTGAGTTCTCACTACCCAATGATATGGATTTCTTGATGGACGCTGATTTAGACCACGGTCGTAAGTGCGTCCATTTCCTACTAATGCGTATCGCAACTACACCAGCAAATGCGGGGACACGCAGAGTATGCGGTGATAGATGGGTAATAGACCCTACCCCTCGTAGTTATAGGGTAGAAATGGGCTGGGGCTTTGTTGATGGGGTATTACACTGTGAGAACTACACCGTGATACTAAGTATGAGGGAGCGATACTGGGGTAATGGCGAAAGATACTGGGGTCTTGAGTATCTTAGTATTAAGAGAACAAGACATCGCAAGTTAAAGACTGGTGATAAGTATATGATGCGATATCATTACCAGTGCGGACAACATCAAAACGATACTGAGAAGTATAATGAGATGATATCCCACGAAAAATACCTACCAATGATGGAGCGGAGAAACAATGATACATATCTAAGTATATTAGGAAACTGGTGGTAATAGATAGGTGGTGATGAAAATCACTGCCGATTTTTTTTATATCTACTACTAACAGCACACGCTGTAGAGGGGGGTCTGCCGATTTTATTTCAAATCCTACGGTATAACCCACGATGTCTCAGACCGACTTCTCCTTGACTGACTACCAAGCGATGCGTGATTTTGAGTTCTCTCTTACTACTGAGAAGTTCCAAGCCAGTTTGCCTACCTACTGTGAATGGAAGACGGCGGAGATGGCGAAGTATGTTGATGGTATTACAAAACAGAAGCGTGAGGACGAATGGAGAGCCAAGAACGATGAGTGGCGTGTTAAGAAAGACCAGACCGAAAGGGCATACTGCGATAATAGAAAACTGTTATACGCCTATATCAAGGAGAATGACGGTCTATTGGTGCGTGAAACTAACTTAGATACCATCGCCAAATACACAACCTATGGCTGGAAGACTAAGAGAACTACCAGAACTTGGTTAATGACATTTAAGAAAGATGAGCCTATCAATGAAGATGATATCAGAGATGGTAAGCGTGTGCCGATGGTATTAACAACACCTAAGGCATCGTGTTGCGTATGCTTTGAAGATGATAACTGTAAGGAACTACTGCCTTGCGGACACGATTTGTGTAGCCATTGTATTAGGAAGTTGAAGAACCGCTCGGACGATGGTGATGTATTCAACTGTCCTATGTGTCGCCAGAAGTCTAATATGAAGACTATCAGCGTCGCCAAGCGTTTGAAGTTCGTTGAGATACCCCATCTTGCGAAGAAGGAGAAGAAGGAGAAGAAGTAAGTCTCCTAATAGCCTCCACCTTATTTCTATGGTCTTTTTGAATACATTTTGTATATTCAAAAGTTCTATATGCCGTATTGCCTCCCATTGATATGATATCTAATAGGTATCCGCCCCAGCCCCTTGGTTCTACCTTACATTTTAGCAGACTGCTAATCTCTTCGTCCATTTCTATAGTCCTAATAGATTTTCTAATACAATGAGGGCAATGAGGGTTATCCGCTAAGTCTCCTAAGTGAAAATCTCCATCGCACGGGACTTAGCGGTTAGCCCTCATTACCCGTATTGTTCTGGTTCAGATGTCTCTTAACATCATCTAATATATGGAACAACTCGTATTTAGCGGGGTTATCCAGCACATACTTGATACCATTCATTATGTTGTGTAAATCCATCTCTTGACCGTCTGATAGATAAAGGTTATTCACTTGAAGAGACCATATTGCGTGTAATATGGTTCTAAGCCAACGCTCTGAAACTAAGAACTTTCTTGACATCTACTTATCACGGGGAAAAAAGTGCCGGAAACCGGGAAAAATCTTAGACCAACCATTAGGTCAAAAAAATAGTGATAGAAAAACGCACCCCCTCAACCCCACGAATGATAAACAAGCCTAATATACAAAATCTCCACCTTCTTCAGATGTTCCGAGGGTCGGCAAAGGAAGCAAGAGGTTATCCACTTGGTGATGATGATATCAGACAACTATTAGGAAAAGACATCAAAATAATGACTTACGACCAACTAAAGGGGGTCAGAGACTGGCGTAAAATGTTTGATGCTAAAGGTCGTTGTATATTACTCTACCTAACAACCGGTCTCACCAACGGTCATTGGGTGTGTATGCTGAATAAGCCGGACAGTATAGAGTTCTTTGACCCCTACGGCAAAAAGCCAGATGATATAGAAGAATATACAGACCCGGAGGTAGCAGATGAGGCTGGTATCACCCGCCACCTTTTATTACCCTTGCTAAAGCAGAGCGGTAAGCCCGTGTATTATAACACATATCCATTTCAAAAAGACCGTAGCGATGTAAGCACTTGTGGTAGGCATAGTGTAGTCAGATGTTTATACGCACCAAAGTCATTAGACCAATATAAGGCTATATTAGACAAGAGCGGATTAGCACCAGACGACTTCGTGCTTGGTATCACATACGATAAAATAGGTAAATAAAAAATATGTCTTCTTGATATAGAATGCCCTTCTTCAGTAGCGTTGAAAGAGTAGGTGGAAGTGCCGACGAAGCCGACCTTGTGTATTACAACGCTGATATCATTAATAACAACACCAATGATTTCGCCAATGGATACCCTCCCGGTAATGACCCTCAGATTAGGTTCAGTGAGACCCGTGATACATCTATTATCAAAGACGCATCACATTATGAGTTTAGCATAGTTCGTTTTCAGATGAATGGTGCTGGACTTGACTTACCTCTATTTATCCCATCAATAAAACTCAATCAGCCTAATGTTAATGCTACCGAATATGATTTAGCGATACAATATATTCAGACTTGGACTTTTACTAACGGAACTACATATCAGTTTGATATCCAACCATCTGAAAGCACGGTTATCTTTAGTCCAGAGACTGTTAGCACACTATTAGCACCAGTTCCATCATCGCCAGTAGTTGGAGTTCAAGATTTATCAACAAGATACTATTGGATTTATACATATCAGTGGTGGGTTGATTTAGTTAATAAAACAATCTATGACCCCGCTAATCCTAATAGCACGGCTCACGCTATGGGAAAACTTGTTAATGATTTCTACACGCAGTGGCTTCTCCACACCACTGATACATTCCCATTCCTAACTGGTGGTGTCCCAGATGTCAATGCCTTTATGACTGCGGTTTTCACATACCCCCGTCTTAACTTTGACGCAGATACTAAGAAGTTTAGCATAGTTGGAGATGTTCGTGCCTTCGGTGAGAGGATACCAGACCCCCCCGTCCCCCCGGTTGTCCTCCCTATCACGCAACCAGCACAGACGGGTCAGCCAGAGGGATATCTATACTTTAATGCTAACTTATATGGAATGTTTAGTAGTTTTTCTTATGTCTTATATAACTTTGGTCTCCAGACCCGTGTTCTTGATGGCTATTATGCCGAGGTTCAGTTCCCTAATAAGAACTATCGCAACCTCCTTGACAATACTAACCAGAACCTTGTATCAATCCCGGCGTGGAACACCCAAGTATATTGGATAGCGGAGCAAGACTATGTATCAACATCTCAGTTATGGTCTCCGATAGCGTCTCTTGTTTTCACCAGCACCCTCCTACCAATCAAGACCGAAAGCACTGGTGAGCCTATTAGATTTGGAACAAGCAACTTAGGGGCTAACTCCGCCACAACCCAGAGTGCTTTCCAGCCTATCATTACGGATATCGGTATTGACCTAAGTGCTGATGGGGCTGAGGGATATCGTCAGTTCATCTACTATGTTCCTACTGCCGAGTATCGTATGGCTTCGTTTGAGAAATCACGCCAAGAAATCCGCCAGATTGATATCCAAGTATGGTGGAAGAACCGTTTGGATAACCAACTCTATCCCGTCCAAATGTTTAACCTATCAAGCGTTTCTATTAAGATACTCTTCCGTAAGCGTCCGGCGGATTTACTAACCTCAGTGGCGTAAGAACCAAAATAACTATTTTTTAGCGGATTTGCTAAATCCCATAAAAAATATCTCCTATCAGTATATAACAATGTCCTCTGATATCGTCAAGGAAGCAGTATTTGATGGTCGTATCATTCAGTCCCGCCCGAAGTTTGCCGTTGATAAGGGTGCGTTATCCATCACGAACGCCCCTTTCACGGCTATCTCCGAGACTGCGTCTCAGCACACATATAACATCTATGTGCCTTCTGAGAATGTGTTTGTTGATAGAGCCTTAGAGTGGTCTTCCACTTGCTACACTCAGTCCAGTTTCACCACATCAGTAGCCCTTCCCGCTGACACGGCATTCCCAGTAGGTCTTGGTAATGGTCTTGCCCTTTGTGCCTTCCCGCTAAACTCCCTTTGCTCCACGATGACGACCACGATTAACGATACTACATCTGTCATCAACGCCCAAGATGTTCAGCGTGAGGTTCTGCGTATGGTAGATTACAAGCACAACCGTCTCCAGAGAACTTGCCCGACAATGCTTGATAAGTATCAGTATAACGGTGGTCTCAACGCCCAGACTGTCAATCAGCCCAATGCTACGGTAGGCTCTCAGACGGCGGTTGATACTCTCCCCAACGGTGCTTTCAGTTCTTGCTACTACACGGATAACAACGGCAATATCCTCAATGCCTCTACGGCTAACTGGACTGTTGGTGGTGTTGAATATAAGGCTAAGGAAGTGGCTAATACGGACGATGGTCTCCCTTACTATGTCCCAGCACCCGTGGCTGATATCCCCGCTAATGGCTCATTCGTCCTCTTCCTTGCCTTCCGTAGCACGGAGAAACTGGTTCTCTCTCCTTTCATCTATTCCGATGTCAATGAGTGCGACACTGGTCTCTTTGGTATCAATAACATTCAACTTATTATGAATTTGCGTCAGCCCGGTCGTGTGTGGCGTTGGTCTCCAAGCAATGCTCTTGTTAATACTCTATCTGCTCCTATCACACAGTTCCAGAATGTCGCCTTCCGTGGTTCTATTATGAATACGCAGTTCCTAACACCTTCTCTTGAGGTCGCTCTTCCTCCTAAGTCAGTCGTGCCTTATATGGAGTTCCCCCGCTACATCACTAATAGTCTCACACCTATCCCAGCGGGACAAGTCCAGCAGATACAGTCTCAGACTATCACGCTCCCTCAGATACCCGACCTACTAATCATCTATGTGAAGCCTCTCTCACTTGGTGGAGAAGACCCCTACTCCCCTTACTACGGTGATTGGTATCTCCCTCCCGCTACGGCAAGTATCGGTGGTGGTCGTGTCAATCCTCTCAGTATCCAGTTTGATAACTTCTCTGGTCTCCTATCATCTCACACATCGGAGCAGTTATATGGTATGTCTGTTCGCAATGGTCTTGAGATGGACTATCAGCAGTGGTCTGGTAAGGCGTTCCAAGGTGCTAATGGGGCACAAGTGCCTATGTCTGGTGGCTTCCTCGTGCTAAAGCCCGGCACTGATATCACCCTACAGAGCGGACAAGCCCCATCGCTTGTAGGCAACTACACTCTCCAGTTCCAGTTATCTGTGTATAACCCCGCTCCCTTCGCCGTTGGTGCTTCTATGTATGTCATCACGGTTAATAGTGGCTTCTTTGAGAGTATCCGTGGTAGTTCCCGTATCATCAAGGGTGTCCTCTCCGAGCAAGATATCATCTCTGCTCCCCTTGCCCCCGTCGCCTCTCACGCTGAACTCAAGCGTATTGTTGGCGGTAAGGGACTAATGGGAAGCCTTGGAAATATCCTATCAAAGGCTCGTGATGTCTATCACCAGACAAAGCCCTACATTAGTATGGCTAAAGGTATGATGCCCGAAAATGTCCGCCAAGTCGCTGAGATGGCT
>Ga0208871_1000299_pt1 | contig 17050 bp, 16 predicted proteins | sample CryBogCBE19Jun07_FD_184592 | JGI IMG/M metagenome (GOLD analysis project Ga0208871, IMG submission 184592) | Freshwater microbial communities from Crystal Bog, Wisconsin, USA - CBE19Jun07 (SPAdes) | ecosystem: Environmental > Aquatic > Freshwater > Bog lake | place: Crystal Bog, Wisconsin, USA...
ACTTATACCCGAATAACCTGAAAGACCAGTATTGCCACTAAATCCACTTATACCTGAATAACCAGAAAGACCAGTATTACCAACAGCACCCGAATAACCACTGAATCCACTTATACCTGAATAACCACTGGTACCAACTGCACCCGAATAACCACTAGTACCAACTGCACCTGAATAACCGCTGAATCCAGTTATACCTGAATAACCGCTGAATCCACTTATACCTGAATAACCGCTGAATCCACTTATACCTGAATAACCTGAAAGGCCGATAGTCCCAGCAGTACCAGAATAACCACTTATACCGATAAGTCCGCTATAACCGCTGAAGCCACTAGAACCAACTACACCTGAATAACCAGAAAGTCCAGCATTACCAACCAACCCCGAATACCCACTAAACCCACTTATACCTGAATAACCACTGAACCCACTTATACCTGAATAACCACTGAACCCACTTATACCTGAATAACCAGAAAGTCCAGCATTACCAACCAACCCCGAATACCCACTAAACCCACTTATACCTGAATAACCGCTAAATCCACTTATGCCTGAATAGCCGCTATAACCAGATGCACCAACTAGCCCAGAATAGCCAGAAGATCCAACACTGCCTGCCGCGCCCGAATAGCCACTGTATCCAGACCCCCCAAATCCGCCAGATGCTGAATTCATAAATGTACCATCAGCAAATTGTATGCCACCAATTGATGTTGATGTATTGCCTAGACGTAAATTACCAGCAATAAACAAGTTACCGTTATAAATTGCAACAGCATTGCCAGTCGCAGCTTGCGATGTGCCTATACCAACATTACCGCCTACGATTATATTGCCGCCAACACCCATACCGCCTGTTACTACCAATGCACCAGTTGTGGTGCTAAGCGCAGCATTGGTACTGCCAACTGTGACGTTTTGACCAAATGCGCCCCATATATTGGCTTGTACAGTATTGATAAAAGCTTTACCAATAACGGTAAGTGTTTGACTTGCTGCTAACACATTTGTAGTCAAGCTATTAACCTGCGCAGCAGCAAGAATATTTAAAGTATTACCTTGAATAGTGTTGTTGGCAACCAGGTCTGACACTGTGATTTGTGCAGCAGATTGTAGACCATTTGTAGTAATAACGTTATTGCTCTGTAGAGAGTTTACAGTAGCAAGACCAATAACATTAAGAGTTTGGCTAGTGGCTAACGAATTAGTAGTTAGGCTATTAATCTGAGCACCACCTGTAACATTTAAGCTGCTGCTAATGCTTGTACTATTACTGAATAGACTATTGACCTGCATCGTGCCAGGTGTTTGTATGCTCGTGTTGGCTATAAGTGCATTAACACGAGCAGTTCCGGTCACTGTTACATCGCCTGTGGTACCTATTGATGTTGTTATTAAAACACCTGCCGACACTATATTTGTTACAATAAAATTACCAGTTACAGCAACGTTACCAGTTACCTGCAACTTGCTTTTGAGATCATCTGTACCTCCAAGTATCCAACGTTGTCCTGTAACAAATCCTGCTAGATTATTGGTGTTAATACCGTCTGTTGTGAATACCAATCGCGATCCAACCTGCGCTGTGCTGATCACCAGATTACTGTTGCTGGTGAATAGATAACCATCGTTTGGATATTGTGCTGTATAATTTGGTTGTGAATAGGTGCTGCTGTTGATTCCCATATCAATGTAGTTTGAACTACATGTACCATTATTAGCAGTAGCTACAATGTCAGTACTTGCAGCTGAACAGGCATTGGTATTTTGTGCAATTACCTGCATAGATCGATTTACATTGCCAAATATCTGTAGATTAGCATTTCTGTAAATACCGGGTGTAGCTGCACCTATTACAGTGGTGCCAGACGCAATTATATTAACAACATTAACAGCTTTGGTAGATATGTTACCAGTGAAACTAGCATTACCACTTACTTGTAGTTTGGTTACTGTGTCATCAGTTGTGCCAAGTACCCAGCGACCACCACATGATATATAACCTGCTGAATTAGCAGCAAATGTATTGCCGGTAAAGAATACTATTTTGCTGTTACAGTTGCTGGTACCTATAGCTAAATTTCCAGAGTTAACATAGAGGTATCCGTCATTTGGACCATTTATGGTCCAGCATGGACTGGAAAAATTGCCGCCATTAATGCCCATATCAATATAGTTAATATCATTGTTGCCGGTATTACTAGTGGCAACAAAGTCTGTGCTTGCACAAGTGCCAGAGTTGTGGTTAGTGCTAACTATTTGACTATAGCTATTAAAATCACTGTCAATTTGCAACTGACTATTAGGATAATCATACCCTTGATATGCAAGACCAATATGCGCTTGTGTAGTGACATTTAAAAAATTTAGTTGGGTATTTTCTGCAAAAAGCTGCAGAGTATTAAGGCCAGCGCTGTCTGTATCCCAGTAATTGTTGCCTAAACTATAGGTAATACTTTTAGCAAAACAACCCGAGCCAAGTATGATGCCGCCGCCATCAATTTGACTGCTGCTGGTAGCTGTATTGGCCAATGTTAGCGTTTTGCTATCAACTGTGGCATTGCCTGTAGTGGTAAACGTGCCGTTAACTGTTAAGTTCCCTGTTATGGTTAAATTGCCAAAGGTTACCAAACTGTTGGTTGCTAATGGCTGCGGCAATGAAAGCACAAGGTTTTTACTACCAATGTCAGTGATGCCAATTTGACCGTAACCAGGTGCGGCCGTAACATTGGCCACACCTGTAGCATTGATACCAATATTCCCAGATGTGCCACCCGTTTGTGTCAATCCGGTACCAACAGTTATAGAGTAAACAAGCGGCGGTACTGCTTGTAAATCACCAAAGTTACCAGAGTGTCCAACTGCAGAAATAGTTGGTGTATTAGACAGATTGGCATAACATCCAGACGTGGCAACTGCCGCTAGTCCTGTAATGTTGCCGGCAGGCGTTGTACCTAACCAAGCAGTTGATTGTACAGTAGAATCGGGGAATGTAATTCTACCAGTTGGGTTACCAACAAATGACAATCCATTTGCTGTAAAATCAGCCGTGACTGTTTGTATTACATTGCTGTTGACAGGTGTGGTTTGGAATCTGATCCTGGTACCTGCATAAGCATCTGTAAATGTTTGTGCTGCTTGTAAGTTTACTCTTGCTATAGATCCAACATACCCAGTTGTACCATATCCTTGACCAGAAACTCTAAACAATGTATCACCGTTTAAAGTTGGACTTGGTGCTAGTACCGTACCTTGCGCAGATCTTCCTGCTATTACAGGGTATACACCGGATCCAAACGAGTCCATACTAACTCTTGCTGGTTGAGAATCCTGCGCAGTCATTTGCAACAATGTACCTGAGAAATTACGAGCCTGCGAGCTACCACTACTGGTGCCCACGATGCTCAGTGCGCTTTCTGTAGTTAAGATCGTTTTTGGCGTTAAAATTGTTACTAATCCGTCTCTAGTAACAGAAAATGTATCAGTTCCAGTAATAGTGTTAGTAACTGCTAAAGTTCGATTAAATTGCACTGCGCCAGTATCAGTACTTTTACCTATAAAGATGTCTGTGCTGCTTGATTGTACATAAATATTTGGACCACTAAAGATAAACTGCCCAACCGTAAATCCAGTGGTACCAAGTATATTAAAATAACCATTATTAGCATTGAGTATGTTGTCATACCCCAGAGTTTGATCAGTAACATAAATGTTATTGTTGAGATAAAGATTGGTCCAACGATCTAACCGTTCGCCGAGATTAAACGAATTGTCGTTGGGAACCACATTACCATTTACAACCACTTTACCGTCTGCGCCTGGATTTAATGATATGTCCGTTCCTGTTTGTGTAGATATAGACAGCGCAGCAGGAACAATGGCACGAGTAAAGTTTAGTTGTGTGCCGTAAGGTGGTATATTGCCATTAACCGTTTGACTGATAATCACGATATTGTTGTACAATCCGGCGCCAACAAATAACACATAACTGTCGTATGGTACGTTGTTACCCGTCATCAAATCACCAATTTGCAATGGTGGACTTGGTACTGTGGTAAACTGCACCACCGTATATGGTGCAGATATGCCGTTGGTCAATCCATATTCGCCAATATAAAGTTGATCAGTAGGTGAAGTGCTATAAGCAAGTGCTTGATCCCACACCAGTCCTGTGATATTACTAATATCTGGTTCTATCACAGTTATATTACCATTGGCAATATAAATGTTGCCCCAACCTTGTTCAGCAGAACCCAATGTAGATGTGTTGCTGGATGGAACTATGCTGCCAGTAGCAACAATATTACCAGTTAGCAGATCAGTAATAAAACTCATGTTAGATAACGCTCCAGTTGTTACTACCTGTATAAACCAAGGTATAGCTGTTATAGTTTGCTGTTATTGTCACAGTTGACTCACCGTCGATGGTGTCACTGCCATAACCGTTAATGATAATTGGATTTAGAACTGCATTACCACCGGTATCTTTGATAATGAGTTCAGCACCCAATGCGGTATCTGCGGTATTTGGTAGAACTACCGTAACACTGCCTATAGCAGTATAGCTAACAGCCAATAGTCGGTCTGAAACCACAGCCAAATATGTTGCACTTGTTACGGGAGTAATAGCATATGTTCCTCCGGCAGTGGTTTGAAAGCTACCATCGCTGAACACAATACCTTGATCTATACCTGTAAGTGAAACATTACCTCCAATGGTAATTGCTGCGTTATACGGGTTGTATATTAGACCACTGCTAACATTTATTGGCAAATTACTGCCAGATGTTGCTGACACAAATGTAGGATAAAATTCACTGTCTGTAGATACGCTTGATACAGTAACACTAGTACTGTTGGGATTTGGAATGCCCGTTGGACCAGTTACACCGGTTGGTCCGGTCGATCCGCTGCCTGTTGGACCAGTTATGCCTGTTGGACCAATTGCTCCGGTTGGACCACCAAGCGGTCCTGTTGGGCCTGTACCACCTGTTGCGCCTATCCCTGTTGCACCAGTTGGGCCCTCGTTACCTTGTTGACCACGTAAACCAGTTGGGCCTAATCCACCTGTGGCACCTGTGGCACCGGTAGCACCAACTGCGCCTGTTGGTCCAGTCTGTCCTAAATTTCCCTGTTGACCTTGCACACCTGTTGGACCTGTATAGCCTGTTGGTCCTGTGGAACCTGTCGCACCTATATGGCCTGTTGGGCCTATATTACCTTGAGTACCTTGCAGACCTTGAATACCAGTAGGACCAGTATAGCCTGTAGATCCAATTGCCCCCATACGGCCGGTTGGTCCAGTTGGACCATCGTTACCTTGTTGACCTGGTACACCTGTAGGGCCTCTTGTACCTGAAGGCCCAGTTACTATGCTGGGTAACCCAGTTGGACCCTGGACACCAGTTGGTCCTTGAATACCCTGAAAACCAATTGGTCCTTGAACACCAGTTGGCCCTTGAACACCAGTTGGTCCAGTAGAACCAACGGCCCCAGTTGGGCCATTTGCGGGACCAGTTGGACCAGCTGGTCCAGTTGTTCCTGCACCTGTAGCACCAGTGGGGCCTGTAGCGCCATCATTACCTATAGGGCCTGCAGGGCCGGTAGTGCTGGGACCTGTTGACCCAGTGGGGCCTGTAACTGTTGACGGCAATCCTATAGGGCCTGTAAATCCGCGCGGACCAGTGGGACCCGCAGGACCTGTAATTGTACTAGCTCTACCTGCTGGACCTGTGTAACCTACTGATCCTGTTGGACCAGTTATGCTAGCACCGGACGGGCCTGTTACGCCAGACGGGCCTGTTACACCAGTTTCACCAGTTGGGCCAGTTGGTGCTACTGGGCCAGTATAACCGGTTGGACCTGTTACAGTCGAAGCATCGCCAGTTGCCCCTGTTGGTCCAGTATAGCCTGTTGGTCCGATATAACCTGTTGGTCCTGTTGGAGCCATTGGCCCTGTATTACCAGTTGGTCCAGGATAACCTAGAACGGGATATGTGTAAATGCTCATTTGTTGCTATCACCAATCGTGCTATATGCTATTTAGTTTCTACTAGCTGCGAGGTAGACCGTGCATTGTATCCATAAATATACCATGTCCGATCCATCACCACCAACAAATAGACCATCTGTAACTGATAATAACAATGCTCAGCAACCAACTGCTACATTTGGCAGTGGAGGATATTCTGGCAACAGTTGTTGCGGCTGCAGATGCAGTGGGTGTAGCCAATATAATCCGCCTCTAGCTCCACCTGAGATGCCAACACCTTTTCCAGCTCCTCCGTTTGCAGGTGGTCCCGGGCCCAATTGTTTAATATACGGCGGTAACTGTGGATGTAACTGCTGTGGTCCTGCTGCACCTTGCTGTAGTGGTTGTATACCATGTCAGCCACCTTATCAAGGATACTTTCCTGGGTTTCCAATTCCTTGTGGTGTACAACAATGTTTTCCCACACCATTTTATCCATTATGTCAAGGGCAACCGTGTTTAACTCCAAAATGCGTACCATTACTTTGCGGAACACCAGGTATGGGACCATATCCAGGAGAGTTTCCGCAGTGTGGACCATATCCGCCACCGGTTCCGCCTGGTCCATTACCTAGGCCGCCGGTAGGGCAACCACCTGTTTGCCCTCGTAACAATAGCTTTCAAACATATTCATACAGTTATCTTCCGCAAGGTGCTTATATTGTCACGAGGTTTGATCCAACTTATCAATACAGTTTGCCTCAAAGCACCACCTATTGTTTTCCATTTAAATTGACCGGCAACATGCAGCAGATAGTTGTGAATGCTGCCATGACTACTCCTTTCGAAAATGTGTTTATCCCAGGTGTTAGAAGCTGGGCAAGCTTAGAGCCAGCTGGAATCAGCATTTCAGCATCACCGTTGCAGAGCCAACAGACACTTACTTTACCACCCACCGGAGTTATTTGGGATTTTTGGAGCTCTGCACTAAACGGTCAAATAGTACTGGCTCCAAATAATGTTAATAGTTGGATCAATCCTAATACACTGTATTGGTTCAATGTACAAAATGTACAAAATCGTCCCAACAGCTTTTATTGCAGATTTAACTTTCTAGGTCCTAATATTAACATTATAATCTAACAAAGCGTAACAAGTTGCACCTGAGAAGACGCTTTTCACATGAATTTGAAACGATCTTAGAATAGTTAAGTTTAAAATTGCAATACCATTTGGTGCATCGTACATATATAATATGAGCAGAGAAACATTCCTTCAAAGCGTAACAGTAATAGATACTGAGACTACCAATTTAAAGCCTGAACTGGCAGAAATTGTTGAGATAGCAGGTGCTAGATATAACGGCCAAAACTGGCAGGTCAACAGCACACTGCTTGGTGCGAAAAATGGTATTCCGCCAGAGGCTAGTGCCAAGACACATATCAGCACCAGAATGATCGATGGGAAACCAACGTTTGCCGACTCACAAGATACGGTGTCTCAGATCTTAAATGTTGCCAACACACGATGGTATGTAGCACACAACAGCTCTTACGATCAAACTGTTTTGGCTAAATCATATAGCGAATGCGGCCAAAACGAGCTGCAAGCAGTGGCAAACGATAGATCTCGTTGGATTTGCACACATAGATTGAGCAAGAGATTATTAGATGTTACATTTGCCGACATGCAATATAATCTAAGCTATCTTCGTTACAAACTTGATTTACCAATTTCAGACGACATCGAATCGCACAGGGCCGGAGCAGATACATTAGTATGTGCAGTATTGTTTGAATTTCTTGTAGATTATGCACTGGCAACTGATCGAGTTACCGATGGTCTAGACCTAGGAGATCAAATACATTACCTCTGTTGGCAGCCAATTGTTTACAAAGCATGGCCATTTGGTAAAAACAAGGGCAAAGCATTTGGTGAGATCCCAGATGATTACTACCTTTGGGCCTTGCAAAACCTTGATGCACTCAATGAGGACCAAGCAGATTTTAACCCAGATCTAAGCGAAAGTGTGCGCTTAGAACTTGAACGTAGATTTGAATCATAACGTTATAACGTTTTGGAACATATTAGAATGAAAGTATTGAATATATTTGGAGGACCTTGTTGCGGTAAATCTACCGCCGCTGCTGGGTTGTTTTACGAAATGAAAAAGATGGGACTCAACGTAGAGTTGGTCACAGAATATGCCAAGGATGCTGTATGGGAAAAGAGGCTCAACATTCTCGATGACCAAATCTACATCTTTGCAAAGCAGCAGAGACGAATAGGTCGATTGGCAGAACATAATATCGATTGGGTAATCACCGACAGTCCAATTCCCCTAGGGTTAGTTTACCTTCGACCTAATGTGTTGTCGTCTAACTTTCCAAAACTGGTAATCGAAGTTTTTAACCAATATGAAAATTATAACTTTTTGCTTAAACGACATTTTGATTATAATCCAGTTGGACGCAATCAAAAAGATTTAGAAGCTGCAGAAGTATATGATCGCAAGATTGCTGATTTATTAACTACGTACGAATTACCCTTTAATACTATCAAAGGTGGAGAAATTGCTGTTGAACGTATACTGAATGACGTTGTTTTGCCATTAAGTATAAATACCTCTACCAAACTTGAAACAAGTGAAGCCGCTAGGTAATAAAATAATGCGTGTTGCAGATTTATTCGAAATGAAACCTCAGACAATAGCATCAGCCACAACCAACGGTCACATAGATATGGCTAAATCACAATATATAACAGATCCAAAAGGTCTTTTTCAAAAGAACAAGCGCAAACTGAAAAAGGAGCGCACAACTCCTCAATCATAAATGCTGTGTTAGATATCTCATAGGATGCAATTCCCAAGCAATTTCGTTTGAAGATGAGTTCATATACTACAGCAGAGTATGACAGAGTAACTAGCAAAAAATTTAGACTTGCTCTTTTCAATAAGAGAAATTATAAATTAAAACATCCAAACAAGGAGGATATAACAATGAAGAAAGTTCTACTAGCAATGGTAGCTGCGGCTGCTATGATTTCTACCGGTGCAATGGCACAGTCTATTCCAGCAGGGCTGTTTGTTGGTGCCGGCGGTAGTTATGTAAAGTCAACTACTAATGGTGCATCTTCAACAGGTGCTGTGAATCTACGTGTTGGCTACGAGTTGAACAAGTATATTGATACAGAGCTCGATGTAAGTGCTGGATTTGCCAGTGGCAATCAGCGTGCATCTACAGCAACGGTTCTAAACGTTGTTGCAGGATATCCAGTTGATGTGTCAGGCGTTAACCTAAAGCCATACGCACTAGTTGGTACTGGCTACGACTTTAGCTCTACATCTAGCACCAATAACAATAATACTAACCCAGTATTCAATGTTGGCGGCGGTCTAATGTATAACGTCACAGAGAATGTCGCACTTGACCTTCGTTATACATACATAGACGGTTACAACAAGAATTCTGGTGCTGCTAATATGGTTGGTATGAACGTTAACTATAAGTTCTAATACAACTTTAGTGTTAAAAAAGCGATGGCAACCCCATCGCTTTTTTTATGACTAATAATATAAACACAAGGAAAATATAATATAATGGCTCTTAAACCGCGTTACCCAGACATCACTTTCCTTGACATTGTGACTATGAAGCCAAAATGTACCTTTAATAATTGTATTGACAAATTTAAACTATCTACAGATAGTGCAAGCAAGCGTCCCGTATCAAGAGGTCGACCAGTTAACGTTAAACCAGTTTATGTTTACAAATGCACAGAATGTGGTCGTAAAGTACAAGAAGCAGAACTTGACACAGATGTCACCTCAGAAGAATTAGATACGGTTGTTACTGGCGACTTATTAGATGATGACACATCGTCTTGACTTCAAATCTATAGAGTGTAAAAATAATTTCTAAACAAATGAGGAGATTACAATGAAAACAGTACCAAATGTCACTTTTAAAACACGAGTACGAGACGAAAGCATTGCAGGTCCAAATCCATATCGTTGGCAGGATATGACCAGCAACGATTATTTTGCAGGCAAGCGGGTGGTTGTTTTTAGTCTGCCCGGCGCATTTACACCAACTTGCAGCACATATCAGCTGCCAGATTTTGAAAAGCTATATGAAGAGTTTGCTGCACAAGGTATTGACGAGATTTATTGCATCTCTGTTAACGATGCGTTTGTTATGAATGCATGGGGTAAGCAACAGTGCATAAATCGTATAAAGCTGATTCCAGATGGCAGCGGTACATTTACACGAATGATGGGCATGCTGGTTAACAAAGATAATCTTGGGTTTGGCATGCGCAGCTGGCGGTATGCTATGATGGTGAATAACGGTGTTATTGAAGCATTTTGGCCAGAAGATGGCTATCGAGATAATGCAGATACAGATCCTTACGGTGAAAGCAGCCCACAAACAATTTTAGAACGTGTCAGGGATCTAAATGCCAATTGAAGTTAATCTGGATAGAGTACACCTTACTTGGTGTATGGATATTCTAAAAAAAATGCAAGATGTAATTGAATCCAACAATTCTGATCAAGATAAGTTACATGCTATCACGTGGTATGTCAAGCAGTGCCTCAAGGTAGAACCGGACTATTACAACAATGTGAAAGGTAACAAAAGTGTCAACAGTTAAAACCGTAACCAAGCTCGGCGACAAGCTGACTAAGATTAGTGAATCATATACTGTCAATAGATATGACAACGGATTTATGCTTGAAGCAAGTGGCCGAAATAAAAAGGGCGATTATGTTACAGCTAAAATTTTGTGTAATACACTTGACGAAGTATTGGCTCTGGTTAAAGAAGCCGGCGATATGGATCTAGACGTATAAAACACAATGCTGTATAAATCACCAGACTTGCTACCATTTGCATTTCAAAGGCAAAGTATTTTTATTGCTGGAGGAATTTCTGATTGTCCCGATTGGCAATCAGACATGGTAGCACACATAGATTGCAGCATTTACGATGTAGTTAATCCAAGACGGGAAGCCGGCTTTGATAGAACCGGTGTTACAGCTGAAGAACAGATTACCTGGGAGCATCGTGCCTTGGGGTTAGTTGATGCATGTATCTTTTGGTTTCCGTGTGAAACTCTTTGCCCTATTACACTGCTAGAATACGGTAAAATGTTAGAACGTGCATCACGCCATAGTATACGTTTAGTAGTTGGTTGGCACCCGGACTACGCTAGAGCGTTTGATCTCAAAATCCAAACTCGTCTTGAGATGTCAACACATATCATTCACGCCGGTCCTGGTTGGGATGAACTTTGTGCAGTGGTTAGAAAAACTTGGAGTTGACATGCTAACAGTTTCTATTATACTTTGCTTACAGTGCGCTGCCATGCTGATGGCCAGCCGAGGATCTCTAAAATCCTGCAGAACGGTTTCAAATACCGTGCAGCGCACCAATATAAATAGGAATAATATGCGCGAATTGTAGAACCACCTCGTAGATGACTTAAAATTCCTATTAAACCCACGTGGACATCTGCGTGGGTTTTTTCTTGACCAAAATATAAACAAATTTAAAGGAATAAATCAATGATAGAATATGCCGTAAAAGATTGTGTGTTTCATTTCAACAAAAAACATCTCGAAGACCCAACAATCCCCATGTGGTGTCTCAAGTTTGCTGGACAAACCTTATATGTTGACCATGTAGATTGTAAGTTGCCGTGGAGCACCAAAGAAACAGTTGAGTCTAAGCATACAAAGGGATCAATCAAGATCCAAAAAGCATTACTGTCAATCGACGATGATAATTGTGTTACGATTACAGAATTACGTGATGGCGATCTAGCACGTTTACGAGCAATAAAAAGAAATTATGCACGCATCATTATCTCTGATAAATTTAGCGAAATAGCCGATTGGTTCAAACTCAACAATGTAAAACACAGCACCATTAAAACGGTAATAGGTAGCTGTGGCAGTCGATTCCAATTATGTGACATCAAACAGAAATCAGACATTGTTATGATGGCATTGACATTCCAAGGAGCATATCGTATATTGCTGCCAAATGAGTTGTATTTTCGTGCATACGAAGATCCAGAATTACTAGCACAACTAGATGCAGACGAATATTATGACGGCCAAGAATAATATAGATTTGCCAAGTTGCAACAGGTAAACTTCATGCATGTTAAAAATTATCAACAGCCAACTAGATGCTAGTGTAAATCTAATAGAACAACAACTGGTTGGATTTTTAGAAAGTCGTTATGTACGACGAACTGAAAACTATTTTATAGCCTATCTATCCAGTCAAACCGGCTGTAATAGAGGTTGCAAAATGTGTCACCTCACTGCTACTAAACAAACCCAGTTTACCAACTGTGATATGAATGATTTTGTATCACAGTTGGAATCTGTTTTTACTCAATATGACAGAGAGCCACCTGCTAAAATTCTGCATATCAATTTCATGGCCAGAGGTGAAAGTTTAGCCAATCCAACCATAACAAAAACCAGCACAGACCTATTGCTGCGCCTTGGTAATATGGCAATTGATCGCAATTTAGCAGTAAAGTTTAACATGTCGACCATTATGCCGCAGACATTTCGCGACACATTGGTTGATGCGTTTCCAATCATCACTCCCACTATATACTATAGCATGTATTCAGTTAATCCTGAATTTAGAAGTCGTTGGCTCCCTGGTGCAATGGAAGTAGGTCGGGCGTTGGATCTCCTTGCAGACTATCAACGAGTTAGTAAAAAAATTATCAAATTTCACGGTGCATTTATTGATAGAGAAAATGATAGCAATACGGATGTATCTAATATGATGCAGGAAATAACCAGAAGAAAGATACTAGGCGAATTTAACATAGTACGGTATAATCCATTCTCAGCAGACCAAGGCACGGAAAGTTCTAAACTTAAAGAAGTAGCCAATTTGATTGGACAATATATGCCAGTTAAAATTATCCCCAGAGTTGGGGAAGATTGCTATGCATCTTGTGGACAATTTTTCCAATAAGATCAAAAAACATAAAAAATAATGCCAAAAACCATAAAATTGTAGTTGACATATAAATAACAGGCATTATAAATAGTGCATAGACGATAAGGAATAAGATTTCAACAATGGCTACAAAACATTATTCATGCATGCAATTTATTCGCTGGGGCGCTAATGAACCCAGTCAGGGGCCTGTCAGGTGATTTAACTTTTTAAATCATTAGATTGACTAGGCCCCGGAAGCAAATTGCTTACCGGGGTTTTTGTTTGTTATCACTGTTGACTTTTATAGCTGTTTGACAATTGAATCAGGAGATAAATGGTCTGTCGAAGATCACTTTAACTCAACTAGGTATTGTGTAGGCCAGTGGGCTCTACCGTGCGTATTGAGTCATGTGACAATTGCCAGATCAATATGCAAATCGAGGGGTGCTGTGTTATGTAAGCACAGCACCCCCAAGTGGAATTATGTCTTGTGGGGAAGCGGCTGAGTTGGAGAGCAACGGCAGACTGTATAAATAGTTATAGTCAACTGGAGATAAGTAATGAACTGCCGATATTGTGAAAAAGCATTAGCAAATGCAGGCGTCAAAACCATGCACGAAAACCGCTGCAAAATGAATCCCGATAAATTACCTGGTACCTTTACCGGTAAAAAACATACAACAGAAACAAAAGTCAAACAAGCAAAATCGTTTGTTGGAAAAAATCCAAAAGGAATAAAAGACGTCAGTAGTCGGACTGCAAGTAAGATACTATTGCGAATGGGACTAGGTTGTTCAGCATGCGGTTGGAATGAAGCATCGTTGGACATTCATCATATCATCTCGCGGGCCAAAGGCGGGTCTAACGATAATTCAAATCTAACTGCACTGTGTCCTAATTGTCATAGATTGACACATGCAGGAAAGATTACTAGCCATATTAATCTAGATGAACAAATAGGGGACAAATGGAAAGATTTCTATTATTCCTTAAAAGACTAACGGGTAGGCTGGGCACGAGTGAGCCCAACGGTCTGTGGGAACGAACACCCTAAAGGTGCAAGATCCAAGAAAAAACCGCCATTAATTTTGTGAGGGTGCAAATTCCTTCCCTACCCACCAGAGATAATTTCGCATATAACGGGGTCATAGCTAACAGCACTGATCCCTGAGTTAAGTTGCTGTATGTAAGTATTCGAAAGTTATTGGGCTTGTAGTGATAGAAGGTAGCACATCCGCCTTGCACGCGGATAGACTCGGGGCAGTACCGAGCAGGTCCACCAATTATTTCAAAGATTTAATGCGTGCTAAAAGTTCCTCATATGTAATAGTGGGTTGCTTTCTTGAGAAGTTTTCTTTCCAACTAACCATTTGTGCATTGGCAGGATGTCGCATTATTTCAGGAGAGACTTTCAGTTTAAATCCATCCTCCACTCTAAATAAATGGTCCCATGTTGCACCATTTGGGTTATAACCCATAGTATGGTTAGAAGCACGATACCAACCATGTTTCTCGAGTAACTCAACGTCAAATAAGTTTGGGTGCAACTTTTTGCTAATTTTGAATTTGCATGCGCGACGATAAACTTTAATATCAGTAGTAATCTTGCATACATCACTGCAATATTTTTTGCCGCGTTTTGCCCTAAAAGGTTGTTGACAATTCCAACAGATCCTAAAACAAACTCTCAACATATGCCGCCGAGATTTAAGTGAACTAGATTTGTTAGAGTATGTGTTACGTATACTGATAGATTGACGGCGATAAATGTCTGGATCTCTTCTTATATTATTAAAACTTGCACTACAACTTGTAGAGCAAAACTTATTGTGTTGTAAATCGTAAGTCAATGGTTTTTGGCATTGTTGACACAAAGTTGGATTAGCATTATAAATCTCAATTCTTTGTATTTTTTCTAAAACTTGCTTATCATTCTCTCTGCTACGCTTGTTAATGCGTTTGTTATGGCACTGGCGAGAACAGCAGATACCAATACCTTTTTCAAAAGATTTGTCGCAAATAAAACAATTATTCATAAGATAACTCCAAGTAAATATATGTGTGGGACAGCCTAGTAACTCCAAGCTGGGTTTTGAATTGCTGCAAACAATTCAATTACCACTGTTATTTACCAAGTTCGATTATCCCTGTCTCCACCAAATTATATGGGATAGCAACAGCCAATGGGGCTGAGCACTGGCGAACAGTGTCGTGAGTGATTCGATTCCACTGCATCCCACCAAAGTTTATAGAAGTGCGCCGTAGATGGAGAGACGGGCTGGTCTCCAAAACCAGTGAGCTAACGCCTGAGCAGGTTCGAACCCTGTCACTTCTGCCAAATATAATGGCCTGTAGCTCAATGGTAGAGCAAGCGACCGATAATCGCTCGATGATGGTTCGATCCCATCCTGGCCAACCAAAGGTTCATGGGCGTCCGCTATAGCGGGAGAGATAGGCTGGTCTCCAAAACCAGTGCGAAAGCTGAGCGAGTTCGAATCTCGCGGCGCCTGCCAAGTTGACTCGGAGCATCATCTGATATGCAAAGTAGGAGATCGCACCATAGTGCCGCCGGTGCCGAGTTAAACAGTTCATGGTGGGGCAACAAATAGGTATTGAACCCCATTTTTGAATGGATAAATACATATATGTATAAATTAATCAAATGTAATATATGTTATCGCGAGGTCAACGGACAAATATCTGGTTCTCACCTAAAAACACATGGGACTAATGTTCAAGAATATGAATTGATATATGGACCATCTCGAGACCCCCAGCTAATTCTAGACGCAAAGAGTGGAGGGGGAAAAGGTGGCGGGAATCAAGCCGCAAGGAATTCGCTAATCTCAAAAAGTAAACAATTCAGAGCTATGTATAATCAAAATCCTCTTTTGTGTAAAGTATGCTCAGGTCCATTGGCGTTTGAAAATCGTCGTAATGAGTGTTGTTCACATAGCTGTTCTGCGAAACTATCAAACAAAAATAGAATGGAATCTGGTTGGTCATTGTCGGACGAAAGCAGAGCTAAAATAAGGAAAAAATTGTCTAAACAGAAAATAGAAAATGAAGTAATATATCCTCATAGTAAAATATCAACTATGTGTTGTAGTTTCTGTAATACTTTATTCATTACTCGCAGATCAAATAGAAAAAGGATATGTAAAAACTGTGAATATTTGAAATGGAATAATAACAAGGATGCTTATTCGTTTAGATTCAATGTGTTCGATTTCCCAGATCTATTCGATCTGGCTCTATTAGAGAATACAGGATGGGTTGCATTTGGTGGAAAACGCGGTGGCAAGAAAAATCCAAACGGCATATCAAGAGATCATCGCGTGTCAATAACTGATGCGAAGAGATTTAACTATGATCCATACTACATATCTCATCCATTAAATTGTGAATTGATGCCTCATACTCTAAATAATAAAAAGAAGACTGCGTCTTCAATGTTATATGAAGATTTGGTCAAATTGGTAGACAACTATGATAAGATAAACAGGGCACTGGTATAATTAGTTAGTACGACGGTCTGTGAAACCGTAGGTCTGGGTGCGATTCCCAGGGCACCTGACCAACCATCCAGACGGGAGCATTACCCGTTACTCACCCCATATAAAGTCCATGACATCATGGACTAGCCATAGAATCGATTAAGTGGGCCTCTGTGAAGGGTCAGGGCTGGTGGATCATGGCATTTTTATCTCGGTTAGTGCCAAGCGGCCAGATAGCTTTCATAAGGCTGTTGGGCAGGGGCAGTACCTGCAACCGGGACCACTGTAATTCCTATCACGGTCTACGCGACAGTAGCAGATACGAATGGGCAAGGATACGAGTGTTGATCATAAAGGTTTTCACCCACGGAAGACCGTTGTAAAACGAACACAGTCCTGATGTGATGCACAACCGGTCCTATAAGTTTGATGCGGGGAATACCAATAGTTGGTGGCTACCGTAGAGATAAATATGTCATCCATAGAATAGGTGCCAATATGTTTATTGTTTACATGACCATCAACCGCCTGACATCAGAATATTATATAGGGGTTCACAAGACACAATACGATGTGTTTGATGGCTACTACGG